>Ga0209671_1000246_pt1 | contig 31442 bp, 15 predicted proteins | sample WorMetHERISLAND2_2_FD_187401 | JGI IMG/M metagenome (GOLD analysis project Ga0209671, IMG submission 187401) | Marine gutless worms symbiont microbial communities from Max Planck institute for Marine Microbiology, Germany - Olavius geniculatus... | ecosystem: Host-associated > Annelida >...
CCGCTGGAGGCTCCGCCCCCAGACCCCCTTATAGGCTCGCGCTCCGCGCGCTCGCCATGCCCCCCTTGATTGCGGCCCATCAGCTGCTGGAAAATTGACTAAGTGGCCCGCAGTGTCAAAAAGGTTGGACAGCACTGCTCTAGGCTATCATATGGTAAAAACCCGAAGTTTCTATCTCACCTGGGATGAAATCGGTACCGGGATGTGACAGACAGGACAGACAGATGGACAGACAGATAGAATTACCATAGCTAATATGCACCATAGCTAGCTATGCTAGCTCTCACACATTAAAAATGGAGACAATTTACAAAAACTACAGCTAAAACAATTTAGAACAACTGGTTTACAATAACATAATATATAAAAGAAAATCAGTACAATGTAAAGTCCTCTCCAAACCATAAGACCAATAGGGTGGCGCTGATCTCCATTACCTTAGCCCTCCGCTACATGTCAGCTTACTATGGGGCTAGCGCATCACGTAACGTACCTGTTTACATGTCAGCTGTAACTGGCACTCATTAGATCTATCCACGAATGGATGGCCAGGCTAAGTGGCCGGTTAGTGTAGTTACACAGCAATTTACATTTATAGTGAAATGTAAAAAAAACACGTAGTCCTAATGACAAATCAGTGGAGTACTGAATTCACGCAGAGTAGAAATGAGGAAGAAAGGAAGCTGACCGCGGCTAGCAGGGCTTGGTCGAGGTCAGCGATCAAGTCTTCAACATCTTCGAGGCCGACTGAAAGCCGCACAAGATTGTCACTGATGCCGAGTTGTTCCCGCTCTTCACGAGCTACCGACGCGTGCGTCATTATACCACTTACATACAGACAGACAAACACTCACATATACACACACAGACACAGAACGACACACACGCACATGCCTATGATTCAATTGCCCCCTGCTTTGACATATGGTGCGCTACAAATACTGACTACTTACGGTATACAAACATGCATACAAACATGTATGTCATTTTGTCACTAACACCCACAGTGACACACACACACATTATGTGCATCATTGCGCCACTAACATGAACACAGTTGACCCTTTCAGACCGTATAGACAAGACAATGAGACCTGGGTCATAAGCCTGGAGCCCGATTCACAAACATTGTCGTAAGACATGTCATAAGATGTCGTAAAATTATCATAACTCAATATTTATTATCTTATGACATGTCGTAAATGAATTCACAGAATTTATCTTTAATGATCGTAACTTTTTTCACGAAGATGTTTTGTTTTCATGGTAACTATGGTCGTCTGCGAGCCGCTAACTAGTCAGTAAATAAAAGCAGTCATTTAGAGTTAAATCTGTAATGTTTTAGTTTAAAAATTATTGATATATTGACTACACAATTCCAAGCACATGGTGTTAATACAGGTACGAATTTATTTTTTTATTTGTTTAGATTTTTTTATTTATTGCATGTTTTGAATTTATTTTATTTTTATATTAATACTTGCTACTTTTTAGAGACAGTAGGCCTGTTGAAAGCTATACGAGGGTGGGAAAGGTGAAGTTTAAAGCATTTCTTGACCGTGGCATGCTCTGCTGCACTGTCTAGACAGCGCATTGTAGCGATTGGCTATTAGCGAATAGTATAGATAAATACATTTTTTCATACACATTAGCTATTTAGCTACTACAGTAAAAGGCCTACAATGAAAGAAAAACAGCCTGCACCAATTACCGAGGGACAGCGATAGACTATGCAGTTTTATTTTGGTATTGTGGTACTATCAAGTATCGCTATACTTGAGTCATTATCATTAATTCATTTGCACACAGCACAACACTACACTGTATTATTTTTTATTTTATGTCTGTTGTCAAGATATGTGTTTACATGGCAACGGTCCATCGCTAATTCAAAGTGCTGTTTATTTGCCCATTAATTAATTTGTCCAGCGAAAAAACCATGCAAAACAGATATAGTATAAATATGACGTCTAGATTACGAGTATAATTGAATTAAAAGTCTTATAAATCGATACAAAGAAGTTTTTCTTGTTGGATGATGTTGGAATCGTATAATTTGGAATGTCATAAGACACCCAAAAAGTGATCGTAAAATATTTGTCGTAAAATTGTCGCAAGATGTTTTGTGAATTAGCACATTGGCGTATGTGTGCAAAATCTTATAAAATTGTCGCCAAATTGTCATAAGATGTGTTGTGAATTTGGCCCCTAAATAATGTAGTCCAGCCCAGCCCATTAAAGCAACTCTATTTCCAGGCCTAGTAGTACCTGTTTCACAAACACACATTTTAAAACAGTACATCACTCCATCTATCTAATTCTCACGAAGGTTTACACTTAAGCAGCTGATCCGAGTTCAACTTGGTGCGACGTAATTCAGCATGAACTTGGTTCAACTGTTGATTTCGGTTCAGCTGAACCAAGATCATGAACGACGTTGGTGCAACGCGCCCTAAGTGAAACTTGTTTTGTAATTTAAGCTTAAACGTCAGTGCACACATCTGGGTACGAAAAAGTAGTGTCAGTGTAGCACTTCTGTAATAACTACCGTAGTATTTTGATACACAGTATTTTGATACACGATTCAATGGGTTTTGTTACTTGAAGCATATTTAACAGTAAGTTTATTTCTAATCAACTCACGGATGCTCAGCAAGGCTTTCAAAACCACCCAGACTCTCAGCCAATGTGAACATCTGTAACATAACATATCATCACCTTCATAAATGCCTCGTAAAAATACAAAAAAACATTAAAATGGCCGGGAAAATCAATTAAGAACTAGTCCAGCTGGTTGACTGTATTCGACCGAAATCAGAATCTCAATGCAAATAAACATACAGATTTACATAAATGCCTTTTAAAGTTAATTTAATTTTGATACTTGGGACAAACATATATTTCTTTTAGCCAAAACACAACTATCCGCACAGACCAGTAACATCAGTCATGTTCAAAGGAGGTTCAAAAAAATTTTTTAAATCTTATTTTAAAAGTACAAAAAATTAGACAAACAGGTTTAGCCAGATTATGTTTGTGGCAATTCTAGCAAACAAATATTTAAGTCTTGTATGAATATTCAAGTCACCTTGAGACTGCTTAAAGACGTGCATGAATATTAAAAAAAAATATTTGCATATTCAAATCACCTTCAGACTGCTGAGGAATTTCCGTGCCTCGTTCTCACCACCTTTGATGTAGAATGTCACCATGCCGCTGTAGCCCCTCATTTGTCTCTTGGCCAGAATGTACTGTGGGTGAGACTTCAAGCCTACAACAGCAGGTAATGCAATGATTCATAACGTGGCAATGGACAGCTGGATAACGTGTTCTTGTACCATTAGCTCATGCATATCAGCCACCACTTAAAAGATTGTAGAGTGCTTCTGGTTGCAACTCCGACCCTTGTAAGCAGCAAAATCTAAGTATCTTTACATTTTCACCACTACCTATCTAAACAAGAAGCCCAGCTGTTGCTAGGATAGCCGACCGTACTGGCTCAGTGACCTTAAAAGTTATCCAAGGTTGACGATTTTCATGTCATTTGAAAGCCAATATGCGGCTTCCTATCAATGATCAATAGCAACGTACACGTAGTCCCCATCTTGCACCGTTTAGCCACAATGGCACGTCTGGTGGCTTGATGGCTCAGCAGTTAAAGCGCTGAATACGAAAACAAAAAATCCATGGTTCAATGCCCAGCCAATGCACTACCAAGTAACAACTCTGGGCAAGTTATTCACACCTACCTGCCTGTGTAGGTGCAAGTGTCTAGTGGTTGGTGTCAACTCGTAACTTCCAGGTTGCGGTTCGATTCTCGCTGATGGTCATTTGCAAGCAACTTTCAGCAAGTTGCTAACCTAATGTGTGCTCAGGACAACTCAGCCTCCTATCCTCCGTCAGATGCGAAACGAGTAGTAGCTTACGGGCTACAAGGTGATGACCTAATGTGGCTGACTGAGGCGGTGGTATGTGTGCTAGCTGCAAACCGTGGGTCCAAATGTTTGCTTAGGTGGGCAATGGATGGTTGCATACTGCGCTGCGGTGTCATTAGTTCATGCCAATCAGCTGCCACTTTCAAGATTGTAAAGTGCTTCTGGTCTTGAGCCTGTCATATGAAAGAAGCGCTATAGCAATTGCTGAACTTTACTTTACCTTTGTAACGGCTTGAAGGTCAATGATTTCCATCTAATCTGACAAAGCGTATGCGACTTCCTATTAATGACTAACAGTAACCTAGGCTCACCGTTTTTGAGATATGGCCAGTTTTCTGTTGAAAAACGTACATTTTTTCTACGCACCCCACTTCATTCAACCCAACCCCCAATTTGAAAACGTTCCCCATGGAGTAAATGGCTGAAATTTTGCACGCCTGAGTTTAACACCCATGGCTAATTATTCATGTAAACAGTTTTCCCTACGCCCTACCTGTTAGCCACAATACAGCCATTACAGACAGAAAAACGGACGACAACCATGACAACAGCTCGACCATTACTAAAGTACAGTTGGCAAACAAAAAAGTAAAAAAATAACTGAAACAATAAAAATGAGTGTCCAAATATCAGTGTCAATCCCACGCACTGTCATTAAAATGCAATAATAAACTGGACCTGTAAGTGACGAGAGAGCAATTGTTTAATGGCACATCAGCACAAAAAAAGCTATTTGAGACCACAATACTGACAAAGCAACTGAGTACAACTGAGTAAGGCGTGTACAGACCAAGGCAAGAAAAGTTATTCTGGTAACTCTAATCACAATCACTCAAACTCAATATTTACAAGAAGTCTGTCCTGTCAGAATAGCACAATCAGAGAAGAACAGACTGCCACTAACCTGGATGAACGACCTTCATTACTCGTGGGTTTGACTCAAGCCAGCGTGCAATGGCAAAACCGTTAGTCATGTGAGCTTTCATGCGGACAGGCAACGTCTTGAGACCACGGTTCACCAGGAAACAGTCAAATGGAGATGGCACTGCTCCAATAGCTGCCAGAAGCACAAAAAAGGTAAAAAGGTAAAAGTGGTGTAAAGCTCTTAACAGGAAACCCTTCACAAAGCTACAGGGCGTCACCTGCCATATGGGATAACACAGCATTAGCTGCCACCCGACACAGGTGAACGCACTCCTCCTTAACCCCAGCCAGACAGGCCGTGGTACTCGATATACCTACCTCGGAGGGATGGAAGGCTGAGTTAACCTTAGTGTTAGTTAAGTACCAATATGGTTTACCTGTCCGCTGACAGTCACCCATCCAAATAATAACCACAGGATAGTGTACCAACCAGGAATCAAACCCACGACCATTCAATCGTAAGTCCAATTACACCAGTGCAGTACACAACAAAGCTAGCTTGTACAAAATTTACTCAAAACACTATTGAGATGTATGGTACCATTAACACGCCAACACAGAACAGAAAATAAACATACACAGAAGCATCAGAAAAGCACAGTCTTTTGCTCAGGTCATCCGTTTTGCCATCTAGTGAACAATACCGAAGTAATGCTTCCCAAGTAATGCATTATGGCAAGTGCAAAAAATAAAGGGGTTACCAAAGTTTGGCCAACAATCAACTTCAAATCTTACTTTTAAATGCCCATACATTTAACTGCACCATATTTTTTACAAAGGACAAACTGCATAGGGTGACTAAAAAGATAACAACTAGTGTACATCTGTAACACATAAATGAAAGCATTGGCAAGCAAAAACGATGGACGGCAAGTTAAGCAAAGAAAATGCACATGTTGTTAAAAAGCTGCCAGATGGCAAAAGTTATCGACTGATCGCTCACAGCCACCATAAGAGTACAAAAGCACACATTTAAACTGAAAGTGTCCTCAGAGATATGCAGTACAGAAAGAACGCAGCGAGAAACTAACTTGCTTACCATTCTGCAAGAACCGCAGCCGGCTTGCAATGTCGTCATCATTCAATATCAGAGCTCCCATTACAACATCGGAATGACCTGCACACGAATGCAACAGACTCTTATCTTCATCATCACACATCACGTGGCATGGCAGATGATTGCCAGTTCGTAGTAAACTACCGATAAAGTAAAATAATACTTTCATAAGGTACTATATGTCTACTGTCTACAAGTCCAAAACTGTAAAACTGCTTATGTGCTAAATGAACAACTAATAAAAAAACCACACTCAAAAAGTTATACACTCAAAAAATTAACAAATTACAATTTTCTTAAAATATAAAATAGCATGCATCCTTCTGAAGGCCTTGGCAACAAACATGTAAAAACCATGAGTATTTTAGCCGAAGACAGATACAGCTTCCACCTGGGCCCATGGTCTTAACAGTGACTACAGCCAAGCCAACATTGCGATGAATTAATCTCACTGAAAATTTCAAGCACCCAAGATGCATCGACAGAAGGATACTGATTAGTCACTCACCATTCATGTATTTAGTGAGTGAATGCATCGACATATCGGCACCGCAGTCCAGTGGTCTCTGCATATATCACACAAAAAAATTCAATTATCCATCGATTCGATATCCAGAATGTGCAAAATTACTGCAGCATCCAAAATAACTGCTGCCACTCAGCATCTAACTCCTACCACCCTAGTCTACCATTATTCCAAGCCAATCTGCATCTCAAACAAACATATCTTACCAAGCCACTGCAGTAAGACTCTAATACCGGCAATGAACTCCAGAATCAGATTTTCCTGTAGCTAAAAAACAGCACTGAAACCCAGTATAGGTTTGATACACAATCCACATGAGACACTGAATACAACGATTTCTAGTGGTTTTAACAAAAACAAAATTAATCAACTGAACTAAACATACTGACCCTGTTACACAACCTGCCATTAAAAACTGTCCCATCAAAACTGAGAACGTCATAACCAGGAACATTAAAACTGGAAAACAGCAATCTAGGCTTAGAGTTAGGGATTAGAGTGGGTCAAGGTAAGGTTTAAGTTAGGGTCAAACTGATAATAATGTTCATATAGTGGCATGGTTTTGATGTTCCAAATTGTGCTGTTCCTGGTTTTAACATGAAACCTAAAAAAACTTAAGAAAAAAATTAAACATTAAAAACCTGGAAGTATGAGGACATAAAAGTGTTGTCAACGACAACAATGACGCCCGGTCGCTTGTGAGCAATCTCAGCCACGGTAGCGATGTCAACTACCTTCATTGTGGGATTCGTTGGTGTCTCGATCCAGACAATCTGCAACGTAGGACAACACGCTCTCACATACACCAGCAGAGGAAGGTACATCCTGCAGCCTTCCTTCAATGTTTTGACTTGTCTGCATCTCATGTCAAAGCTATAGTTCAAAATAGTTGCCACTTTTGTTGCTCCATAGGTAAGCCAATGTCACTACTACTAATATGAGTTTCCATTTTACCAGATAAAGCTGTCTTTTTGGCTTGTCCTAAGTATCATGTGATCGTAATAAGATAAATTTCCAGTTTGGCAGTTGACTGAAAGTCAATTTAAGTAATACTTATTTACACCCCTAATAAACCAGATTTTTCTGCAGCTAAGAGTGGTGATCTGTTCAATCTCACCTTAGTGTTATGCTTCATGGAAGCACGGACAAGTTCTAAATCTGTTGCATCAATAAATGTCGTTTCAATGTTCATGCGATTGGCAACTTTGCGAAAATAGCGATTTGTTCCTGAAAATATAACACATGCGTTAGCATCAACAAATTTACACTGCAAGCCATGCACCTAAGTTGTGGTAAAATATTTAATAATCACATTTGACAACAGTTTATTGAGATACTGAAGACTGCAAACCAGCACTTACACAAACCTGCACAAATGCAACAATGATTTAAATTTTCCATGAAAGAATGTACCGGTAAAAAAAATTTTAAAATTGGTCAATATATGAACCAAATTTGATAGCACATATTTTATGGCTCATGGTAATGGTATGCATATTTCCACAGTGCCATAAGGTTGCAACTTTAAAGCTGACATCAGTCACTAATTATAAAAAAAATCATCTTGCCTGTGCTGGAAATTGATTTAAAAGCATGTGCATTAGTAATCCAGTCATAAATATTATTTGGCATAACTGGGGACTAAACCCAAGCCAAGCCAGTAATGGTTTGGGCTTACCACTCACTCTGGGAATTTTACTGCTAAGCCAGATGGACATCTAATCACAGTCATTCTATACAATGTACAATTACAAGAACAAGTACAGAACAATATTCAGCTCAGAGACCCAATAACACGGCAACTAATTACTAACCTCCATAGACATCATCCATGGACAGTATATGGTCTCCAGCATTCAGCAAATTTGTGACCACCATCGTTGCTGCTAGACCGCTGGAGAATAACAATGCTGCACAAATGCAACACATATTCACAATTACATCTCCAAATGCTCAATATTTCACAGTTTGATAAAATCAATACTCACAATGAAGATTATGATATTATCAGTCAACATTTATTTTTAAAATCTTGATATACTGGGTAAGAAAAATGAAAGTGAAATCAAGATGTGATATAAGATTGAAAGTGACTACTGTGACCAGAAAACAGTTTCAACATCTACATTTTACACTCTTCGGCAAAGAACTGACGTTGACTCCAGATCATCATACACATCTATCAACTCAAGTTACCACAGCATGAGATGGGTCACTAGTGGTTGACAGTTCAGTGTCATGCAGCTGTGTTTCGATTTTTATCATACAAGCATGTGCACCAGGTCAGAAAGTTCACAGTCTTCATCAGAACAGAGACTGGGTGAATAGGTTATTAAGATACTTTTCTACAGAAGTGCTTTACAAACTGCAATCACTCTAAGCTCCAACATCCAATAAGTACCCATAAATACCCGTAAGTAATTTACTCACCATGCTTGCCATTCTCCAGTGCAGCTATACATTTTTCTGCACAGTTTCTGGTTGGATTTCCACTGCGACTGTACTCAAACCCCTGTACGACACACACAAAGCGACTGATTCACCTCAACTATGTATTTGTGCACATGATCAACTGATCATACACCCTCAATAAGTAGCCAATGCCTTGTATTCTTGACAATATATGTGAATTAATTGGTAACTATATAACTAATATGTAGAGTCTAACTAGTCATATAGAATCTTTACATATTTGGATTCACAGGTACTTTCAAACATGGCTGTAAAAGATCAAGGTACATATTTCATCTTGGCCTTGTATTTTATTTTCTTATTAATATCACTGCAAAAAAAACAGAAAACAAAAACACATTTTGGTCCTCTAGCATATACACTCAATTACTAGAATGTTAACATCTGTCTTCAGAACTTCAGAATGTCACTGGCCATGGGCACATTGCACAGTTTACTGCCAGCTGCCACGGTGGACATCAGTAACTGTTAGTAGAAAACTGATGGCTGAGAATGTCCCAGAAAGACAGATTGCTGGACTTACATCGAATCTCACTTGGTAGCCAGCGCCGGTCTTAGACACGTTCGAACAGTGCAGACAAATCAAGCCGACAATTTTAGGGGGCCGCCTTTTTAGACGCAAACAAATTTTTTGGTATAAATTATGTTTGCCAATTTCAACAACTTTGATGTGTTTATGGCGCAAATACAGATATTAATAATGTTGAATTAAACTGAGTTTATTCCACGAACAAATATATATGGGTAATAAAATGTATCGTAAATACACTGGCAAACATTCTGCCACAAAATGTTGTGTCACTGATTAAGGTTTTGCGCTACGTACACAGCAATGCATCACAATGCACCACAAGAGTTGCTAGCAAATGTTTTAGTCATCTTGCGTAGGCCTATATTTTGACAATTCCTGTCACCATTCCCAGTGGCAAACGTTTTTTCTCTCGACTGAAGCTCATAAAGACATTATCTTCCATCGACAATGTCGCAATAGAGCTCGTTGGGTTCTCGTTACTGTCGATCAAAAACAACATTGCTCAGTCCCTTGACTTTGCAGCTGTATTGTTGCAGTTTGCTAGCTTAAAAGTGCACAAAGTTGCATTTAGCCAACCGCAAGGCAAAACTGATAATGATAACTAATGACAACCAAAGTCAGTAAATAATGACTGTGTGACACTTTAGTATTTTGTATAGTATTATGTTGAAAACTTGTCTGTATATAGAACACAGTCGTCTGCAAACAGCCGGATACTAGATGCGATGTTGTTTACAATATCGTTTATGTAGTCGCTTGAGGAACACCAGATTTAACTTCAGACCATGCTGACAACTGGCCATTTACCACAACTCTTTGCTGACTTCACATGAGAAATGCTGAAATCCAACGCAAACATGACCACGAATACCATAACTCCATAGTTTACCTTTGAGTGTCTTACGGGGAACTGTATCAAAGGCCTAACTGAAGTCGAGAATTATCGTATCAGTTTGATGTCGGTTGTCTATGGCCTTCGCCCAATCACTGACAGCCAGGCACAGCTGAGTTTCACATGAGTGTCAATAAATCCTTCACTTCACTACTTAAAACTGTGCACCTATCAAGCTGGCATTAACATATACGAACCGCATGCTTCCCAGGCTCATCTTGTTTGAAGGTTGTTGCCATGGAAATAGGGGGCACGACAGCACGGCTGCCCCATTGCTCCGGCTCCTGACCCACGTGTATCGCTTGAGTTGAAAAATGAGCATACGGAACAAAACCTTCCATTTCGTCCATAATTAACTATTAACAAAACTATTTACAACTGTGGTTCAAAACGTTTGCAAAATCGATAGCTATAAAGCCGAACTTTGACACGTTTTGTAAACAACAGACACACCCACAGGACTAAGTCCACGTGGTACAGATTAATAAATAAGTAAGCTATGTACTATTTATTCACGGCTTCACGCCTTTGGCACTAGCCGCAGTAGCCGGTGGCCGCCCTACCCAAAGTCCATAAGGACCAGTGACCACGTCCTGCTGCAGTCTGTCCGTTATTTGTGGCTAGATGTGTTTCTGCCGGGCTGTGGCTACAAACAGAAGCAGATGGCGAACTCTTGCTGCCCATTGTCCTGTCAAGGACCGGAGGATCTAAGTGCTAAGTAAGTACTCTCATAGACATCTGGCACCCCTCAGACTGACTTCGCAGCTATTTGGACCCGCTCACGGTTTTTTCTCAGATTTAGTTTTCACTATTTCTTTCCTTTTAACCAACCATACTTAAGCAACGGTCGAGCTATTGGCATAGTTGTCGTCCGTCTGTCCGTCCGTCTGTCACGGATGTATTGTGGCTAAACAGTGCGAGATTGGGTCTAGATTGCTATTGTCGCATATTGGCTTTCAAATGACATAAAATTCGATGACCTTGGATGACCTTAAAAAGATTATTACGGACTATTGTACGTATGTCAATCGTGCGGTATTGTGACTAAACGGTGAGTTGTAGCTGGGGGTCGGCGATGGTACCATCGGATTGGACGGTGGCGACTTCCTATAGGCTGTCAATAGTAACCATGTCTCCATCTGCAGCGGTTTGGCCGCAGTTTTCAGTGGAAAGCTTCAAGCTGTAAGTGGCCTATCTCGACAAGTAATTTGAGCAAAGCTCATGAGACGCGCGACAGCGTTAGCATTTTTTATTCGCAGGATGTCCAGGTTTATCTCTAGCCATGTCAGTGCAATTCACTTTCGAAATGTCCGTCACAGCCGAAAATTGCAAAAAAGTTATAAAACACTAAAACCCCATATTTTGGGAGTTCAAGGGCATTTAAGGTCATGATGTTGACACTATTAAAAAGCTCGTCACTAGTACTTGTTATGATAACAGTATGTCTCTGTCTATCTCCAACTGTTTTCACGCTAAGGTGGCTAAACGAGCCAATATCAATAAAAAACACTTTTAAATGGGTACCCCTATTTGACGCCCGCGTGCGCAGGCATCCTTGAACCTAGGGGTCGGCACTTGGACTGGTACAATCTGCGTTTAATGCTGAAAATTTTGTACGCAGGTTGTCTTGGTCTATCTTCAGGCACTTCGTCGCAATTCACTCTTGAAATGTGCACTGCAGCCAAATATTTTGTAAAAACCTTTCTTTTGGGGGTTCAAGGTCGTTCAAGGTCACCGATGTTGATAAAGCTAAAAAGCCCGTGACCAGTGCTTGTTATGATAAGCAGCATGTCTGTACCTATCTGCAATCGTTTTCACACTATACGAGCCGATAGCGGCAAAATAACGTCTTTTTACCGGGTGTACTTTTGTTTGACGCCCTCGTTCGAGGGTTAACCCCCGCACTAAAGGGCACGAAATTTTGTCACAAAAAAACTAGAGTCTTTGGGGCAGTCCACAGTAAAAATTCCGTGATTCTAGCTTGCAACGTTTTGACACAATACCGCAGTGTGACGGACGGACGGACAGACGGACACTTTGACGATGGCTAAGACGCGCGAAGCATACTGCTGTCGCGCGTAAAAACGGTGAGAAATATGACCAAGATTACTAAACTTACTACGTATTAATCACTAATAGGAAGTGGCACACGCCCTGTCAGATAAGATGGAAGTCATTGATTTTGGATGACTGAAGCTAAGAGCACTGACAACCAGTACGGTCGGCTATCCTAGCGACAGCTAGACTTTTTGTTTATTTTCGTTTATTTTGTTTTTTTTTTATTTAAGTTTTTTCGGATCTTTTAAGTTTTTTTTATTATAAATGTATTTTTATTTTCAGTGTTTCTCATTTCAACGTGTTCAGGGCCTATATTTGAGGTTTTATATATCCATAAACGTGCCAGATACTAGCAGATAGACGCATGGTCATAATGGACCACCTATAGTCGAATGGTTACATGACCGATGACGTCACGTGACCCTTAAAGGTCAAGGTCGTGACCTCATAATTTTTGAGGCCCCTCTGACAAACACAAAATCAGGTGCCATATGGTCCTACTTTCACAGATTCAGCTACTGACTGGAAAATTGTCATGAAATAGCGAGTCTGATTTTACGCTGTTTGCGTTAGCACTTTAAATCGTTTCTATTTAATGTTGTGACGTCATAAGTTACAATGACGTCATATCCGCAGCAGATTCATATGAGTCAGTAAAGAATGTAAGTTTCACTGATGAAAAATATTGTTGTATAATATTATGTCGAGGCTGGAAACTTTTGGGATGACCCTCATACACAGCCCTAACTCAATTTAAGAAATTGTTGTTTTTGAATCATCAGTTCTGTAGACTACTCTCTCTCTATCGTCAAAATTCGCAGCACATCCTTTTGTTGTGTTTTAATAGGGCAGTTTCAGGGTCTACGTATAAGTTCTTTGGCTCAATTTGCACCGTAACTTCAATTCTCTGCATCTGCATACTGCAAGCGAATATTTTGGTTGAATGGGTGAGAAAATAAATGAACACGGTCGGGGTGACGACGCCCTCTATAGGACATTGATCAGACGGCGCGTGCCATTTGCGGGCTGTACATAGGCGCAGAATAATCTGCTTTACAGCCGCCTTCCGCGTTGTTTACTGCTCGCCGTACGGCGGCGGTCAAAGGCATTCATCGATCGATTGTGTGACGGCGATGAGACCCATGCAGTGCACACATCGTTGGCACCACGCCGGCCAGCGCAAGCGCCTCCGGCCTCTGCTCTGCTTCTGGTATACGACTGCTGCTGCTGCTGCTGCTGCTGCGGTGCTCAACGTAGCGTAGTTATGAGTGTACGCGGCGACATTTCACTGAACCGCTCGCTGCGAGACAAAGACATGGACATCGTCCTCTCGTGCCGTCCTTCGCTCTGCCGTAAGTATAATAACCTGTTCAACTGAGATAGCCTATCTAAACGGACTTAGGCGTGAATCGATATACATTTTCTATCGGCCTCGGGAATCCTAGGTTCGTGACTTATAGGCTAAGTCGTGACCTCCTCTGTGAAAACAATGAGGCAGCCTGGTTGTTTTTTTTACTTTTCATGCTAGGTCTACTTATCGTTAGGCCGGTTTAGTGGTAAACGCGGAGGAATGGAAGGCTACACTACACCCATGTCACAAAAGTCCAAACTCCACTACTGCGATTTGTTGTGGAGTTGCCGGACAACAAGTCGCTCACCTCCTAGGCCTACAACATCTTGACATATCGCTGAGTAGAGAACAAGAAGCCCAGCTGTCGCTAGGCTTGCCGACCGTAGGCCTACTGGTTGTCAGTGGCCTTTAAGGTCATCCAAGGTCAATGATTTTCATGTAATCTGAAAGGCGTATGCCACTTCCTATTAGTAATAATTAGTAGTTTTGGCCTATCTCTCACCATTCCCGAGATACGACTACTATATATACTAGCTTGAAACTTTCAATTACAAATTGCGGCCAAACCGCTACAGATAGAGACACGGTTACTATGGACAGCCTATAGGAAGTCGACAGCGCCCTATTTGATGGTACCATCTCTGACCCCCTATGACTTACCGTTTAGCCACAATACCATCGCGACAGACGACGGACAGACGGACGAAAAAACAGACAGACGACAACTCGATAAGCTCGACCGTTACGTAGCCTAATTTAACCGTGCGAGTTTATCGTTCACCTGACAAGCAGATAGTGTTCGCTATCAGCTGGTACTATAAAAACACCTATAACGTAGCAGTCGACGGTAGAAGGAACAATATCCTATCTGTTGTCGATGACAGTTCAAGAAAATTAAAACAGCTTTTGACGCATTGCATTTTCAGACTTTTCTTCGATGTTTTAACGTTCTTGTAAAGTTTTTTAATAAACAACACCCAAATTTGTTTGCTATACGTGTATTTTATTAAGTAATGAAATAAATATGTAATATTTTGAAGAACTTTAATTGTAGTTTGTAGTAAAGACGTTTTTGCCATACACAGCATGTTTTTTTTCATTCTGCCTTTGAGGAGTCCACTGTACTGCGGTTAAGGGTTGAAGTAAAGTGTCAGTGTGATGTAGATTTATTTGGACTGCGGATATTGTGAGGAAGTCGCATATCGGCTTTCAAATGACATGAAAATCATTGAGCTTGGATGATCTTGAAGGGTCACATCGCGCTATGGTATGCCAATCGCGCGGTATTGTAACTAAAGGGTGCGGACGACTGGGCGACAGACCACCTGGACGACAGACACTTGGGCGACAACGGTCAATGCATTGAAGACGTGTGAGCGACAGACGTTTGGGCAACAGGTGTCGTTTAGTTAGCAGAAGTAAAAAAGTAAGAGGTATATTGTCTCTTGACTTTTAGCGTTCTGGTTCCAGGTTATATCCTGGCGGAGCCTCGGAGGAAGCATACACTTAGATCAATAGTTTAATTAAAATAAAATAAAATAATTTAGTGAGAACAGTAGTTTACTTATTAATTTTGTATGGGTCAGTTAATGGTGGGTGATGGTGTGTGATGGGAATTAGCCGAGTGACTAATGACTAGTGATAATCAGAATCGGGATCCTGTTTTATTGGGAATTAGCTGGTAACGGGTAGCTAGTTGGTAGCGGTATCTTATCACGAGGCAACGCGAGTAATTTTTTCATTCTTTTATTTAACGAGGGTATTCAACGAAGGCATCAAGCGACAGTAACGACAACACGTTATTGGGGCCCCACGCAACGCGACATTCCGTCGGACGGTGGTCCAGCGGCGACCACCGCCATGCACGAGCGTCACTTCAAGCGTCACTGATGGGGTGTTTACACGATCCAGCAAACGTCCAGCAAACTTCCGGCAAATGTATTCAAAATACACGTCGTGCTAATGCTAGACCTTTGCTGCCATATCTTATAATGGAGCTGAACGTTCGCTGGATCGTGTAAACACCCTATGATTCGCAAACGAGCAGCAACTGACTGACTGGTCGACCGTGCAACGATGCTGCGACGCCCAGCGCGCTCGCATCATCCCTGTACGCATGCGGTATTGTGATTGGTCGACTCTAGGTGCGCCTAGCACACCTCCTACAATTTTAATTAACAGCTAAATAGTTCAGTTTAAAAAGATGTCATTTGCTGCAGTAAACTGAGAGTAGCCACTGATTTTTGCGGGTTGACTGCGTACAAATTAAATAAGCTTATTGCTTGTTATGTGACATCAAACGGCGGCGTTGCAACGCTTGATCTGTCGGCTGAATCAAATGAGATGCAAAAAGTTAATTATCCGCAATTTGCTGGCTTGCGTTTATTGTTGGTGTTGTTTCATTTGATTTTCGGCGGTCGTATTTAGGGTCATATAAACTTCGGTCTAGAGCGCCTGGGATAACTGAATATTCTCAACGTGATGTTTATCGATATTTAATATGTGCAAAGGCACATACTTTACAATTTGTTTGAAATATTTTTGTCGCCCAGTAGTCTTACATTGTGTCGCCCACACGTCCCAACCTGTCGCCTTAGTGTCTGTCGCCCAGGTGGTCTGTCGCACAGTCGTCTGTTGACCGTAACTAAACGGTAAGTCATAGGGGGTCGGCGATGGTACCTAAACGACATCCGTCGTCGGATGGGGCGCTGGCTACTTCCTATAGGCTGTCAATAATAACCATGTCTCCATCTGCAGCGATTTGGCCGCAATTTTTAATGGAAAGTTTTAAGCTATAGGCCCCAAGTGGCCGTATCTCGGAAACAGTGAGAGATAGGGCCTAGGTTGCTATTGATCACTAATCTGAAGTGGCATATTGGTTTTTAAACGACATGAAAATTATCGACCTTAGATGACCTTGAAGGTCACTGACAACCAATACTATCGGCTATCCTAGCGACAGCTGAGCTTCTTGTTGCTGACGGCATGCATGCAGGTGACGACGACCAATGCTGCGGCGGCGATGTTTGACGTTCAACAATGTCTGCTTCTGCTTGTCGTCGTCGTCGTCGTTTTCAGACAATTGACCTGCACGCTGTCATCGTCCGCAGCCGACCAAGGTCAGCTTGCCGGCAGTTTGCTTTAGCTTAAACAAATATTATGACCAGGCTCGACGCAGGCTACAACAAAGTGGTCGATTTTTGTTACAAAGGCAGTGCAACCATAAAAATCGTTAATGCAATAGCTCCAGAACAAATTGAGGGACTTTGAGCAAATTTTATATGCAAATATTTTGCATACTACGGTTCGTTAGATTATTATGTTTTCGAGATTGTGGAGTCAAAGTCAAAGTTACAGCAAAACATATTTGAGTGAGAAACTGCTACGAGCGGAGATCCACATCGACGCTTGAAAATCGAAGTACAGTATCATCGTTTTTGCACCGTGAAATCGTAAGCATTTTACGGTTCTACCTCAAAATTGACCAAAGCATCATAAAGGCTTCACGAGAACTCGGAATGAGGTTGAACACAAATGTACACAAATTTCTTGCGAAAACTTTTCGAAGTATATTTCTCCAGTTAGAGTGTTTTTACGTAACTAGGCTAACGTCAGCGCATTTTCCCGTAAAAATGGCGTCTACGGTCAAACACGTTGTTCATTAGGCCCCTATTTAATAACACAAACCGCAAGACAATGTATCTTCTATTATACATCTACGATTGTGTAATCGCATATGTGCTAATGGCTGGTGCAGGACGACGCAGACGCCTGTCAGAATTCATCACACACTATGAGCCGGTTTATTACGACAGACAAACGATTCTACAGCGCACGACGCGCTCGACGCCTGACTTTCAGCTGCAACCGCTTCGCTTTACTATGCGCGCCTACGACAGGTGAGACAGCGCATTTAAGTCTATGTCATGAGATCTTGTGTTAAGTCGCCAGTAATTTAATAGCCTATAGGGCCTACACCGTGTTGACTAGTTTTGAAGAAGACAAGCTTAAACGTTAAGACGAAAGTAACGATAGAATTTAGATCGAAAAGAAAGTAACATTTAGCAAGCAAGCATTTTGTGCATATTGAAAGCAAGATATTTGTAGTCCTTGTAAACGTTTTTGAACGCTGTGCGATTCTATAGTAAATTGTAATGTTTCGAGCATTTTGATCTTTGCACAGTTTGCAGTGTTGTCCATGCATCGCTTAAAGTATACGAATTGTTATTTTTTTCGTTCGATCTTTATTTTAACAATTAAATAAACATCTCAAAACACTTTTAGCATGCATTTTAAAATTTAAAACTTGTTACGCTTATTATGGCCTTGCCGTCTGTACTACGAGCAATGTCTCCATGCCAGTATGAACGGTAACGTTTACTGCGGTCGTCGGCGTGGAAAACGTATGGCTGCAGAGAAGGTGAGCCGCGGAGTTTTTTTAGAGGAAATATTTGCGGACTGGACTACGGGAGATTGGTGACTGCCAGGAATAGCGCATGCAGAGGCGGACGGCGGATCACTCGCGAGACCAGAGCAGAGATGTATAGGCGTGCGTATCGTGCGTGGACAATATTCTATTGGACTGTACAAACAAGCCAACCGGCTGGCTGGCTTGGCTTACTGATGCAGCGGCTGCAGAGGCTGAAGGGAAACGAACATTTGAAACAACGACGAAAATACCGACGACCGACTGGTCGGGTCGAGCGACTGACCAAGACGATGCGACCATCAGTCAGTTATTGCGTAAAGTAGACGCACCGCCACGTGTTTGCGTGTGTACATTATCGGCGTATTAATATACAGCACGCGTACATTTAGCGACTGTCTGGATGTTCTCTTTCTCCATCTTTTTTCTTTATATAAGCCTAGCTCGGCGACAACAGACGGACGCGACGTGTTACGAGAGCTGTGACGTTGATGTCACGAAATAGATGTTTAAAGATCCCGCCTTTTGTTTTCAATTTTCATTCAGCCTATCCAAGCTTCGTGCTAATATTTGCGGCGTTTCTAGTACGATGAAAGGGCCCTTGTTCCATTTCGAGTGAAAAAATTAAAAGTTTAAATTTTATTTTATTTTTATTTTTGTGTAATCCGTTGATTGGGAATGGTATTCAATTTTAATTTTAAATTTGAGTTGCGATTTTGGACGCTCACGTTTAACATAATGCTCCTAACCGACGTAGCGTTAATGCGTTGTGCTTAGTCTAAATCGGACTATACAAAACGATGTAGCAGCTAGGGAGAAAGCTGTGTGTGATGTTCTTTACGCATTTCTGGGACGTAAGTAGACTTATTGTGCATAAGAACCTAAACAAATTGAATCAAGACAAAACCCCGCAAAAACTTTTTAAAAGTATAGACTTTTCCATTTGTGTTTTAGGCAGTTGATGTGTCGTGGTTGTTTGCTGCATAGATGTTAAAACATTTATTTGCAAATAAAAAAACATTAAAAACATGTTTTTATACTTTTATAAAAACATTATAAACATTATAAAAACATTAAACTGCAAATGTTTCCAATTGCTACTTCTTACTTTGGGCATTTTTAAAAATTTTATATAAGTGTATACTCAAATATGAACTAAACAATCAAATGTCAGAACGAATACCAAGTATACTATTCACGTTAACAGTTTTTAACACATTTGTAGCAATTTGTTCTAACGATTTAACAAGAACAAAAACGTGACATTAAAAAGCATAAAACATTAAAAAATAAATAACATAACAAAAAATTTTTTTAAAAAACATTGAAAAAATAAAAAAAAACATTTAAAAAGATTTTTTGTACTTTTATAAAAACATAAATAATGTTTTTTTACATCTATGTTTTGCCGGCTGTGTGTGACGCAGGACGTTTAGAGTGCGGTTGAAAAGAGACGACGCCGTCTATTCACGAAACATCACTGTAGAAAATGCCACCCACGTTCTCAGCTTCGACCCGGGTCGAGCTTACCGCGGATACGTCGAAGGTAAGTGCATCTTAAAACCAATATTTCATGGATCCGTCTTCGCTCGTGATTTGAATCGTCACCAAAATTTACTTACTTTTGCCTCGGGCCGCATTCTACTCACCGAAGATTTGATCACAATCTGTTCGAGTAATTTCGCGGATAGACGGACAAGCGGAATCAGGTGAAAATAGTTTATGCTTAACTAACGTAATGATACGGACTGCGAATTCGATACTGATGCTCCAGTCCCGTTTGCTAAAAACTGATCGAGTTTTCATCAAAAAGGGTAGGAGCAGCTGGTGTGATAGCCGTCGGGCTTACCTATAGTATTTTGGCGAACACTAATAATCGCGTGCGAATCTCCAGTTTGTCAATATGGCTTTTTATTTTAATTATTAGCTGCATAACGGGTGGGGGAAAAATCTACGCATACTGAGCTAAGTATAGAATTTTTATTGTTTATCAGTTTTCCTGTGTGAATGCAATAGTCCTGCATGCATGAATAACATAACGTCAGCCAAACATTTCGGTAGAAAATAGAGGAAGCTGGTCTGGCTGCTGGCACCCCATGCATTACTTCATTCCTGTCTCTTTCGACACTTCAGCGTTTGATCCCACTGGATGGGAGTGGGCCGCCTGACGAAAGGCATGGTTCGTTGACCGTGTTAGAGTCACCAGTGATTGCATATTGTCAGTCCAGCCGACACTGAATGACCGTGGCTGGAAAGGGAGGGTGTGTAGTTAAATCTATGTCTATCTGTCTGTCCGTCTATCCGTCTGTGCGTCTATAAAGGTGTGTACAAAACAACAGACATAAACGAAACTGAATTGAACTGATTTGACAGTATGAATTCATTGTTATAAATGGCCAAACTACGGCTTCTAAATTTCACAAAATAGTGCAGCAACAGTATTAAGGTGAGGTGACCAAAACTACGATCATTTACGTCAAGTTTTTTCTTGATATTGCGTGTCAAAAATTATCAACATCGGTCAATGGTTTACTGAGTTATTCAAAAAAATAAAAGTGGCACGCTTTTTGAGACACGCAACTGAACTGACATATCTGGTCATTTTTGACGCTCTGTACACGTCTTGACGTGCGCGCCTGCTGTCTGCATGGGCCGGTGAAGGTGACGCTCAGTCAGCAGTGTACGGCACGCTGGCAGTGGACGGAGTGTTCGACGGCGTCATGGAGCTGTCTGACGACGAATACAGTGTCGAGCGCGCCGACAAGTACCTGCTGGACCACCCCGGCTTCCCGTCCGTCATCTACCGCCACTCGGACATCGCGTCCAGCCGACTGGTCAACTCGAGCGTCTGTCTGTCCGATCTGCTGCATCAGCGACAGACCGCCCAACGACACGCGTCCGCTTTCCGCCAACACCAGCCTTTCTCCGTTTCTCAGGAACAGGTCGCTAATTACACGCACAGTTATGACATGGTTTCGGTCGACGATACGTTCCGCGGTTGCGTTCGTCTTGTTTCCAAAGACATCCCCTAAAGCATGAAATTATCTAGAATGGATGGATGTGAACGTCTGAAAAATGACAAGACCCGATAGAGTAGTGCACAGAAGAACAATCCAAAGTACTTTGTCATTTCAGCGTATTTCTAGGGCGCCGTAAGTTGTCCCTTAGTCTGTAACGTCCAAGCATTGTGGCCATACAGGTTAGGTTACTTTGAATGTAATCACGCGAATAATTTACTCAGGGTCTTCACTTCAAAATCGGTGATATTTCCAAATTTTACGTGAAATAGACCTACGGTATATTTATAACTGTATTTTGATTGCGGTATGCTCATGTTGGTATGTTTCTTTCTTTTTCATTTTTGGTTAGTTCATTTGGTTGCAGTGTTTAGCGCTGTGGTTAATTTGGCAAAATAATGAACCTACTTCTTACTATAATGTGTACTGTCAGCGTGTGCAGCAGCGGTATCGTCATGAGCAATGGTCGTTGACTGGCCGGTCTTCCATGGAACGTCTACAGTCTTCGTTGCCACTCTACGCCGACCCCAGCAAAACGACTTGTACGATGTACCTACAGGCCGACCATCTGTTCTACCAGAAGTTCAACTCTGACATAGACGTCGTAATTGAGCAGTTGACGCAGCACGTCCAAGCAGTCAACGACATCTACAGATCTGTCGGTCAGCATGTCAGCCCAACGTCCCGACTTCTATAAACTTGGCAAACGTTACAGGGAATGTTTTTAAACTTTTGTAAACCATGTTTTATGGCAAAAAAATTTTTTTAAACGTTTGTAAACATTAGATAAACATGCGATGATTCTTTTTACTTGAAACATTGACTATCGACCGAATCCATTACCATGTGAGACCTTTTCACACTCGTCACTCATTTCTCACTCAGTCTAAATAAAAATCTGTTGTTGTTTTGGCTGCAATATTTCTGTTTTTGTGTACAAATATTTTAATCGTTAGTATATTAAGTAATAAAAAAAGTTAAGCTTTTTGGACATATCTGCGAAATGGATGATGACAAAAGATTCATGAAGGCTGCAGTTTTTGAAATTTTCCTTATCAAACGTCGTTGTAGCAATCACTTTTTGGTGATTTTTCAAAGCTCGCCGTAGCAAAAAAAATACCAGATTTTTCTTTGGAAGTTCGATACTATCTCAGATGATAGATTACCAAGATATATGCTGTCATATATGATCAGATGGGTAATAATTTATTGATGCTTACATCGGACAAGCAGCCTGCAGCGGCTGCGCAGCGCTTAGCCTCATGTCAGTTTGGCCAAACGTGCATATTACAATCTGTTGATAAACTGTTGTAGATTTTGACGAGGACGGCGTCGCAGACAACATAAACTTCATTATAAAGCGCATCAAAGTTTGGACGAGTGCTTCAGCGCCTGGCTACAGGTAGCGATGCAGTGCTTTTTATACCTCTTCCGCCGAACAAATGAGGTTATGTTTTGACTTGTGTAGGCCTATGTCTGTTTATCTGTCTCTGCGTGTGCGTCAATTTTTAGATTGCTGAAAAAAAATTAAATGTACTCGTGATTTTTATGAAATTTTGTGAAAAAATGGCGTATGGCCGGTGGACTAAGCGATTAGATTCTGGTGGTGATCCAAACCCATCTGACACAATGTGTCAACGTTGAACCACACAAGTATACCTGCTAAATGGCATCAAAATCCGTCGAAAGATTTAAGCAAGGAACACGAATGTGACAGACAGACGACTGATGAGGGACCACGCTACGGAGAAATGTCTAGAGTATAGGCGGAATCGCTTGCGTTACGAAATTCGATTTCGCCTAATAGCCTAAAGTATTTTCTCGCTATTATACAGACCATCCGAAAATAAATACTGTGGTACTTATATCGCATGCACAATTCTATTTTGCAAGAATGCGTACGTATTCCGTTGTATTCTACTTTAGCATGCGCGTACGCTGGAGCTTTTGGTCTTATACATCATCCTTGCTATAAGCCTGTACAATCCACCATATTTTTGTCATGGCTCCAGATTCGCCGGTAACTACGGCGTCGAGGCGTTCTTGGAGTTGCTATCGGAGGACAATTACGACGCGTTCTGCCTGGCGTACATGTTCACGTACCGCGACTTTGACGGCGGCACGCTCGGCCTGGCGTGGACCGGAGATGTCAACAACGCCGGCGGAGTCTGCGAGAGGAACGGCGTAAGAACGCGTTCATTGTCTGTTTCTCATTCGTACACATTAGCTGATAATTAATGCATGATAATCTTGCTTATGGCATTAAGTGAACTTACTGAACATTATTTTTTGTCAAGAAAAGGCAGAGTCTTACTTGTTATTGAAGAAAAATATCTTGTACATTTTTATCATTTTAAAACAAATGGAGCTCGCCGACAGGCACATTTTTTATTTGGACTACATGTAGGCCACATATGAGATTAAGACGCCCGTTGTTGTAAAAACAGCTTAAAGATTCAGATCAGTATAATCAGCCACTACATTATTTATTTTAGCACTAGTTAAAAATGGTTTTGCGGCCTACGCGTTTGTGCCAGCTTCTACTTGCCAAAGCTTATTTGCTGTAAATGCCACTTCATGTTTCTAAAGGTTTTAGTTTTTGTATGTTCTTAAGATGATAGGATTTTTTTGTTTGCGCACGTTATGAAACTACGTGACGGATGACAGGTTTTCACTTCGTATTATTTCAACCCTATTGTTGCACTTCGTGTCCTGCAGCAGTACCGCGGCAGCGTGAAGAGCCTCAACTGCGGCGTCGTGACGATACTAAACTACGGCAAGGACGTGCCGCCCAAAGTGTCCCACGTTACCATGGCGCACGAGATCGGCCATAACATCGGCTCACAGGTCTGACGCCTTAATACAATGTCAATGTCAGTCATTAGACTAAAGCCTGTAGTCCACTTTCTCCGATGTTGTGGATTTACTGCAGTAGCCTACAAGGTGCACGACAAGCTAGCTACGTAACAAATTAACAACATCTAAAGTCTACAGAAATTTCACAAGAAGCTGTACAAAACGTCCACAGTAATCAAAATCAAACCATATTTAGCTTGCGTTAGTACTTTTTTTCTCAATTTTCAGCCGCAGTCATGCATCGTAAAGCAAACGACGGTGTAGTCAGTCAGGCAATCTAAGCGTGGTATAAGTACGATACCGTACTGTCTGGAGTGGTATAAGCTCGGACTGCGTGCTCGCTTACCCACTCCAGCAGTGCGGTATCTAGTACACGTACAATCCACAATAAAGCCTATTGTCAATCTCGATGTTGTACAGATTGTTGCACGACTTGTTCATCAAGTCGACAACAGATCGAAATACTGGAGTATGGACTTAACGGCGCACTGGCAGAACATAGCAAAAACGTTAAAGGGCCACGAACTGCAATACCGATCTGCGGATAAAAAAGATATTGAAATCCATACGTCAGCGCTAAATTTTGCACATATTTTTTGGATTAATTGTCAGCAACAAGCACATGTAGTTCTTGACAAGTTGCAGTGACGACCGCAGAGCGCTAACCATGCAGCAGTGTCGTCGGTTAAAAAAGTGGGCGGGCAGAAAGTTTCAACTTCACAACAGATAGCTGCGAATTTCCGACATAGAAAATTATACGTGCGAAAAATTTTGATTTTGACTCCAAATTTTACCATAATAAGGAGTTCAGTCTTAGATTTAGCATTTTGAAGAAAAATTTTCGTATAAGAAGAATATTTATCCTACAATTTTTCCTTTTGACAGCCCAAAATTGGGAAAGCAATTGTTCCTTTTCGTGCCACGACGCCACTGGTGTGGTGCTAACTAATGTTGCGGCTTTTTTCGATGTCTGGTACTCTGGTTTGCAGCACGACCCTGACACGGCGGAGTGTTCCCCTGGCGGTCAGGACGGTAACTACATCATGTATGCCAGGGCGACGTCCGGTGACCGTCCAAACAACAACAAGTTTTCGTCTTGCAGCAAGAAATCCATGTCCCAAGTTCTGCGCTTCAAAGCACGAACTCACGACGGCTGCTTCATCTGTGAGTTGCGCTCACATTTCTCCAATGATTAACTCAGTTTTCCCACGTCTCAATCGATGCTGTGCTGATGTTGCCGCTTGTTGTACCACTTTGTACAACAGATCTGTAACACACGGAAGTAAGTGTTTTCACTGCTTTCTATAAGCTATCAACTTGATGGTCTAGTAATGAATGAATTACTCTGTCGCAGGAATGAACTATGCATTTGTTGTCTTAACTCGTCTGATCTTTGCCTCTGTGCGATGGACTGCAGCGTCGACGACAGCGATCTGCGGCAATGGCGTCGTTGAGGGCGATGAGGAATGCGACTGTGGATGGGAGGACGAATGTCACGAACATTGTTGCTACCCGCAGACCGCTACATCATCATCATCGTCATCAGCAGCAGCAGCAGCTGCAGCAGGACGACCTTGTACTCGTCGCCTCGGCGCCGAATGCAGGTCTCTGCAGACACCATGTGTGCACTGTCCAATACTTCGATCGCTGCGCATTGTGGCCTATAATTGCGTCTCCTAAGTTATCTTACTTACTTATTTACTTGAGTTACCAGCTCAGCCTATCGTGATAACATCGTTGGTCGGTCGCGTCAACAAAACCAAGTTTGCACTGAAATAGGTGAGTTGACCATTTGCAGGTATACCAGCTTGATAGGTAAAACCATGCCATCCGTGCAGGTCAACTCAGCCTGGCCATCCGTTCGTGGGTAGACGCAGTCAGTACCAGCGAAAGCTGGGGCGTAGACAACGCTGCGCGATTCACTAGCGTGATCTAGCAGTTTAAACTGATGTATAGCTGAGGGCGAAAGAAACAGTGATCAGCGACGCTTTATAGATGGTAAGGACTTTACGAATTTGCATAGCCTTCTTCGGGTACTATAATCTCTTAAGTGCTCTGACGTATTGTAGTTTGGCACAAAGTAGCACACGTACATTCCATATCAAGGTTCAGGTAACCGGGGACGTTTTAAAGTTTGTGGACTTAACGTCAACGTCATTTTATCTCTGAGTGTGAATGAGTTTTTGTAGCAAAATATTAGAAAAATCACAAAAGAAGTCTTGAAGTTTTTTGAAATAAACTACTTGTTAGGGGCAAATTGGCTAGCATTTAGAAAAGACCAAATATTTTTGCGGACTTTGGAATTGCTTTCCGTTATTTTTCAGACACGGCGTGAGCTGACATTTTGCAGTGTATTTCAGCAAGTTATTTACAAGTAGTAATAATTTGATTAATATAAATTTCACTCCGGGCATTTACACGTGCTGTTTCTGCTGCTGCTGCTGCTCTTGCTACTGATGAGAATGATGTTAATAATGATGGTTGTGTTTAACAACAGTCCAAGTGAAGGCGCTTGCTGCACCCAAGACTGTCAGCTTGTCTCTCGTCACACCGCTTATGTTTGTCGCAAGGAGACCAGCTGCCAGACTGCCTCGCTTTGTGAATATCCTTTGATACGCTGAAAATACTGCTTAGCCTACTAGTCTGTACATATAAGTTTATTACGTGTATAAATCAGTTGAGCCTAGGTTTCGATCACGATACATGGCGCTACTGATTGTTCTGATGCATTGATTGACAGATTAACGTATCGTTGACGATGTGTTTCATCTAAAATTTGCAAACGCATTTATTTCCTGTAGGGACGCCGATGTTGGGGCGAAGACCCTTATAAATATTATGCTACTACTACTGCTGCTACTAAACTAATCATTATTCCTAAGCATTTCAACATATATGGCCATGATACACCAATGTTAGGCCTATAGAAGGACAGACGTGGACGGACGGAGCAGAGAGACAGACAGCCATTCCGGTAGCGATACCACGCTTTGCAAGTCGTGCGTCGCGCGGTACAAACCAGTCGACATTACGGCAGAAATGCACCACTGGTCAAGCGCCACTATGTTGCTACAATTAACTGTTTTTTCTGCCGTAGTTGTATTTCTTGATTAAATGCTGAGTTGACAATAATAACTAGTGATTGTTCTTGACGGCGCTGGTCGCTGGCACTGGGTCGACTGCGTTGTGTCCGGCGTCGGTCAACGTCGCTGACAAGACGCGTTGTGACGATGACTCCGTCTGCTATCACGGAGTGAGTATTATTATCATATATATTTCCAAGCTCACTCATAAATGTACAGAAACAGGAGTAACAGGAGTAGACTGTCAACCCTTAAGAAAGGCTAAATCCGTCCGCGGTAGCCGCCGTGGCATGGTGCAATAGCAGTGACGTCATAACCTGTGTGTGCGCTTCGTGCGTGAGACACACGTGCGCTGTTGTTTGTTTAAATTTACTTTTTTACGGTTCTGTTTGTAAAAAGTTAGTAATGTTGCGACGATCAGAGATTGCATATGATTGACGTGGTGTACTTTTCGACTATGATTAGCCGTGTTCTGCGGTGAATTAAAAACCTTCGAAGATGTATCGATGCAGGTGGCCAGATTGGATTTTGACCTACCAGCCATATTTCAGCCGGTCGAGGCTATTGACGTTCTGTGCCGATGACCAAGTGACGAGCTGTCGGCAGATCGGCGATATGACGTCATGCCATCTAGGGAGGCCGAAGAAGGTTGTTTTTAACCTGCCTGTTATGACTGCCGGTTCGTCGGTGACGCTATAGTACTGGTAGCAGAAGAGTGCATCCTTTTGCGCTGGGCCCGTCTGCACTGAACAGTCTTCCTGCATATTAATGAGAAAACGAGACGCTTATATTGGACTTTTTAGCGTTCGTTACCTAATTGATATCTGTTTCTACCTACAGACAGCGCATCGAGCGCATTAGAGATTGTTTTGTAGCGATTGTTAATGATAGTGCGCTATGTAAGTGTACACTTAGTAATAATAATAATAAATCGTCGGCCAATGCTATCGGCCTAGCTAAACCTCCCTAGCAGCAGCTATTAGCAGCGTGGTCCTATCTTGCAATTGTAAAGTATTGGAAAATTCGGTTCTGTGATCTTGACTTTTGACCCATGACCTTGAAATTCAATAGGGTTTCGCGGTTGACAAGGTAATCGTTTGTGCACAATTTTGTCGAGCTAAGTGCAGTGGTTAATGAGTTAATGAGTTATTATAGTAACAGAGAAACAGACAGACGAAATAATTTCATCACGATGCTGAAAACAATACTGTCGTCGCTACTGACTGGTGTGCCAGTTTTCAGTTCAAATGTCAAAAGCCACGGTTAGAATTAGGTGTAAATTTTGCAGCTTTAGGCGGACGGCTGCAAAATATGCCAGCACTTGGCCGACATATAGGTAGCCTATAATTTGAATGTTTTACGCGTACAGTAAGACGTTATAGTGTAGTGATGGTCGACGTAATGCGTGCACTGTCAGGAGTGTTCTGGGTCGGTGTGTCTTATGTTCGACCTGGAAGCGTGTCAGTGCCAACCGTCGATGTCAGACAACTTCGACGACCAGCAGCTCTGTCAGTTGTGCTGCATGCGGCCCGGCGACCTACACTCTTGCAGGTACACACTACAGATGCTCGTTCACGTCGTGTACTCGCGTTAGCTTTAAATATAGGCCGTTCCACTTCTAGTCCTAACCACTGAAACGAACTTGTCATGTGGAACTGGCAAAAGTGCAAGTTCAAATGTTCGATGCGTTAGTTTAGCGAACTTGAGTATTTAAGGAAAATGTTGAACTCTGAATTTTGATGTGGGTCGTATAATTGAGTTGATTTCTATGCCAGTCCAGCTATATACGTAGATTGTAAACGTTATGTGCTGCCTATTGTCGTAGCTGGCACTGAATGGCCTATTTTGTGCTGATGTGCCGTTAAGAAACTACTCACTCACTATTGTCGTAGGCCTAATAAATGATTGTTTGGTTGATACTTAGTCGTTTGTTGATTGTGTGCTTCAGGCCTGCGGTTGAGTGGAACGAACTCGAAAGATTCAGTATTCCACAGCTGACTGCAAAACCTGGCTCCCCGTGCTTCAACTTCCGCGGATTTTGTGATGTTTTTCACAAATGTCGCGAGGTGATTCTGCAGTAATCTTTCATTAGATTACTGTATGCATGCTCTAAATGAAACATTCTTAGGCTATTTTTTTGTATGCCTGTCAAACGGTATAGGCCTATCCATCGTGGGAGAGAGAAAAACTGCTCGACGCCGGAGGAGCTTTGTTTGTAGGCTTTATTACGCAGCCGTTTATAAATAATTTCATTAATTTGTCTATAAATGGTAATTTAACCGGCCCATCTGTCTAATACCTGCAGCAGGTCTAAACTCATCGGCTATAGTATTGTGCGACTAGACTAGTATAGACAGTGAGTGATCGTACATTCTGATGTAAGAACACGTCGTGTAATGACTGTGTGTTGCGTACAGGTGGACCCGCTAGGTCCTCTGGCGAATCTCAAGAAACTGTTGTTTTCGACGGACAACGCAATCGTGCGGTGGATGTCAATCTATTGGTTCATTCCTGCCGTATGTGTTGCCTGCTTGCTGACCGTCATCGCGGTAAGTCTGCTGTCTTCAGGTCACCGTCAGACACGCTTCCTCTTAGTGGCGTCGCAGGGGTTAGGGCAGGTCCGTCCAGAGCCACAGCGGGGCCTGGGAAAACATGCCTGCGGGAACTCTCTGGGAAGAAAATTTTTGAACTTTTCTTTTAAAATGGCGAATTCTGGTGTAATTTTATATTTTTGAGCGTCGGCGGGGCTCCCGAACCGTCGCAGGGAACGGGGTAACTTACCCCCATATTCCACTTCCCTTTCGACGGGCCTGGGTTGGGGGTTCGAACCCATATGCCTTAGGATAAAAAAATAGAGCAAAAATGGGTCTCACTATGTCTACTATGAAGGCATGTTAGGCTTATATGTCAATATTTTCGTACTACCGTTTTCTTGGTCGAGTAGCGTTTTGTGTGTTTTATAGGTCCTTCTGTGGAATATGTTATTTTTAACCTCAAGTTTGGTTCTTCCGTACCCGCTCCAGGAGCTTAATTACAGCGTTCCTCGAAACTTTCTAGCTCTGGATTACAGAAGAAAGACAAAAAGGAAGGGCGGAAAGGGAGGTGAAATTTTGAACCCCAAGTTACTGTTTGTTCCGTCGTTCTAGTCGCATCAAGAGCTGCAGTGGATACGGCATGCCGCCAGATCTAGACTTTTTGCCAAATCGCCGTTTCTGCATAAAACAGAGCGACCAGACATGTTCAAGACTTTATGTGGAGCATTGTTAAAATCTGGACGCAATCGCCAGTATACGCTTGAGCAATTGTAAAAGTTTAGAAACTTTCGCGGCAAGATTGGGGCACTTTGGGTGTGTCACGCTTGACTCATATAGCCTATCTACAAAATGCAGTCAAAATCACCTGCAAAACACTGCGATAAGTAATTATTTTGTTCCACTTATACACGAAACTTTTGGCGCCTGAATGTTCTAACAAATCGATAAAATTTGTATGAAGCAAGGGACCGGAAACATATGTCGATCCACATCCGACCGTCCGACGGACTAAAGGTTTTCCTGAGTGCTAGGAAGAAAATACACGATGTCCATAGACGATTCCAGTCAGACGACCCAAACAGCGAGATCTATGTACTCCAGGCAGCGTGGGAGCTCGTCTCGTCTGCGACAGTGTTAAGCCGGCGACGGTTAAAACAATTAAACTAACATACGAGCGACGTCGGCCGACTCGCATAACAGCCTGCAGTTGCTGAGACTGAGATGGCAGAGCAAACTGTAGGCCTACAAAAGCGGCGGCACGCATTACGTAAAGTGTTATTGCCACCAAGTGGCAAAGCGAGAAAGGGGGAAAATGCTCCCAGTGGGATCCATTGCCAAAACCCCACTCAGGATGTGGAGGATGACGTTCCACCAAAAGCCTAAGCATTATTTACTTCATTTTTCTCAAGACACTTAATGGACTTGTTTCTTGAATGAACTATACTGTGAGGCATAAAAACACGCCAAAAGTTATCAATCATAACTTGAAGGTGGATCACCGGATTTCAATAATTTTTGGTATAACTATTTGTGATATAATTGCCCATCAAATGGTCATTCTCGTTTCCACCTTACCCAACATATGCTTTTGCACTACGTGGGGAAATCAAAGCAGATGAAATCGGCGTTAAAATGAACAAATAACGCCAAAAATCAGCCGTGACATTCAGCCTTCTACCCTCCGTGGGACGGTAAAATGAGTAGTAACTCATTTACATGAGTTACGGAAGGTGGGGACCTTGGTACAGCTGACTGGGGTTGCCTAGCCGGCCGCTGCGC
>Ga0209671_1000249_pt1 | contig 31284 bp, 23 predicted proteins | sample WorMetHERISLAND2_2_FD_187401 | JGI IMG/M metagenome (GOLD analysis project Ga0209671, IMG submission 187401) | Marine gutless worms symbiont microbial communities from Max Planck institute for Marine Microbiology, Germany - Olavius geniculatus... | ecosystem: Host-associated > Annelida >...
CCCCCCCCCCTTTCGAGCTCCTTGTTAAGGGTGTAGATTGCCCAGTAAAAAAATAGGCGGTAAATTATGTTAAAAGCGTTGATTGCGAAGTAAAAATAGGGGGAAAGTTTTGTTAAAAGTGTAGATCAAAAATTCCCCTCTATTTTTATTCTACACCCTCATAAAACTCCTCCCACTATTTTTCACTGGGTGCAAGCTGCACCCATCAAGTATGGAGATAAGCCACTGCACTTGATCAATAAATAAATCATTTGATCAATGAATGAATGACTGAACCAATAATTCAGTCACTCGATGATTAAATCAATAAATCAATCCATCTATCAATCGACTGATCCATCTCTACATGGCTACCCTACCAGTGCTACCTAAAACTCAAGTCGCTGACCAGGCATAAAACAATAAGTAAGCAAGTAAGCAAGCAAACAAGCAAACAGTTTATTTAAATTGTGTCAGATGCACACGCTTGCAACAACAAAACACTTGATAAAAATCGTAAACCAAAGACAATAAAACAATTACTATAAAACATGAATATAGGACAGACAATAGAGAAATCACACAGACGCGAGTCCAGTCCAAATGTAGTTATACAGAGCTTGAACAACAGAATTCTTCTTGTAAAACAACAGACCTCGACAAAATGCGAAGACGCAATACTCCAGACTCTCATGAGATGTAGCTGTGGACGCTCGTTGGCTATACAGCGGGCCATGATGTCACCAAGTCGGTACAGCAGCAAGCAGGATGTGTGTGATGACAGCAGCTGATGAGGCTGCTGCTGCTGTTGCTGATGATGTTGTGCAGTGGTGGGTAGTGATAGCTGGCGGCTGTGCTGAGTCAGCTGCTGGTGACTAAACTCACAAAGTTCTGTCAAAAAACTGACCAAAGACTTGAGACTGAGCTTCAGTGGCACTTCCTCAAACAACCTGCCACAAAGGCACATACAAATCACTACTAAAAGTGCGTACAGATAGAATGAAATAAACTCCCAGTTCCTGTCTCCTTCCTAGCCCCTCAACTATTTCCATCTGGAGATGGGGCTGTTGGTGACTAAACCTTCACCACTGCTGGTGTTCGGCTATGGAACAGTTTGCCACCGGACATCGTCCCAGGTGACACATCACCAAGTTTCGCCACGCACTGAAAGCATTCCTGATCACGCAGTGTTATCCATCCGTTGTGTTTTTAGTTCGTTGTGACTTGCGGTTTTATTCGTGGTCCTTGCAGTTTGTACTTAAGGCCACGTTGAAAATCACCCAATGTAATGTAATGCGATTAGCTGAAAAAATCAAACTGAACTACCGGCTAGTTATTGGTTTAAAGGTTAAATATTAAAAGTGGTAAAATAGCTCTTTATGGAAAGCCCATCTCAGAGCTACGGAGCATCACTTGCAATATGGGATCACACAGTGTTACCTGCCACCCGACACAGGTGACCACGCCCACCTTAACCCCAGCCAGATAGGCCAGTACTCGATTTACCTACCCCAGATGGATTGTAGGCTGAGTTGACCTAGGCGGCTGGTTACATACCGAGATGGTTTACCTGCCCGCAGGCAGTCACCCATCCAAGTACTAATTCGGCTCGGCATAGAGTAACTTCATTGATTGAATGAAATGTGTTAACGCTATGCCACGCCACCAGTCAACCAACACAAGTCGACTGATGCCCAAAGGTAAAAACTTACGCTCTAAACTGCCATGGAGTTAATGTCATCGTTACCTGTCAACCTCGTGCGCCAAGCGACACAAGACCTTAGACGCCTGAGTAGAACTGAATACGCCTCCACCAACCACGGTATTGTCCCAGCCGGCCTCGGCACTGGACTGCTGGATCAACTGCTGTACACTTACTGGTGGCACGTGGGGCTCTGTGGACATTGGCAGAGAGGAATACAGCTCAGAGTCCCTGTGCAGTAACATCATCAACATTGTGTGGTGTAATTTCATACAACCCACGCTACACTCCTCCCACACAAACATTTTTAACACTCCCTTAGTGGTAGCTTAATGCCAACATCGATGGTTGAATAGACGTAGCACAGTTACCCTACATCAGTGTTTTTCAACCTTTTGCTGCAGCGGAACCCTACATAAGTGTGACAATCACTCACAGAACCGCATGCAATCATCTGTGAGTCCAACGGCGTAAGCAAAGTGGAATTTTCAGGGTGTCTGGGGACTGATGTTTCCATTAGTGGAGTCAAAAGGCAGAGAACCTGTGGGAGACTAGAACAAAACCCTCAAATGCTGACGATAAAGCAGCAGGCAAAAGACTTGTTTAATTTGACCATATTAGACAATACTATTTAGCAATTTTATTTCAGCCGTAACCAAAACACCTTACGAGGTGGTCACCAACGGCCCAAAACATTATCATTGGATCTTTCATTTCTTATGTCCCCAAAAGCTCAGGGGGTCTGGACCCTCCAGCCAGTTGCAATGATGGGCGAAGCTTTATTTTTCAAGCAGAATGTTTCAAGCAGAATGTTTCAAGAAATGAAAGTCTTTCAGTAAATGGACATATGAATTACTTAGCACTGACACTAATAAGTTAGTGTTTGGTGTTGAATGCAAATATTCTAACATTGTTAACAACCAGAAAAATATTCAACACTGTATGTAAAAGTAGACAGCTAGAAGTGCTAATTTGGAATTAAACATTCAGTACATAGTACTTCTATGGCTTGGTCTGACGTTATTTCGAATGCTGGGTTATTCTTAATTTTTTACTAAACAGCCCAGGAACCCTTGGCAGATGCTCGCAGAACCCTTAGGTTCGACAGAACCCCAGTTGAAAATCACTGCCTTACATGGAGTCGGGCTAGTAATGAGATGTATGACCAAAGTCCATTTGCGAGTATACTGTCTTCATATTCGACCAAGCCATACAAATCAACTCTGCCTAGCCATCCCTTAATGGGTAAGCAAAATGACTACTACTGACTATGGTTAGAGCTACTGCTACGAAAGAAATGGCTCGTTCTAGATAACAGTAGGCCCTGTTGACATGACTGCTGGCATACCGATCCAGAATTCCAGATGGTTAAAGGTGCTGGCTGTTAACGGAGCTGGCCAGCCAACCTACTTGGACTGTATGCCAGCTTAACTGAATTCGATGCGCACCAGTTCGAAGCACCTCAAAAAGTATGAGCTCCCATTAGAATAGAGTTGATTATGAAGAATCTTCTTCGTCTTATAGCAAGATAGACAGAGTGGACTTGGCGCATACTGAACAAAACCAGAGAGACAGTATGTTGTAACATACTCAGTAGAGCTGAGGTCATGAGGGTCAGAGGTCGAGGTCGTTGGCAGAGGTCGCATGGCATCGGGGTGCAGTTCAGGTAGAGACATACTTTGACTGTCTGCACAGCTGAAGTATGCATGCTCCAACTCTGCTATATGAGCACAGCATCTGAACACAACATGGCAGGGTGGCAGGTAACACTGTGTGATCCAATACGGCAGGTAACACTCCGTAGCTCTGAGATGGACTTCCCATTAAGAGCTATAACACCACCTTTAACCCTTAACCCTTCAACATCAGTCAATCATGCTAGGTCACTAAAAGCAAGTTAAGTGGAGCACAGTCCAGGGAATAGTCAAAAAAGGATTTCGTGAAGATGCGAGTTTTGAATCGCTGACGGATGGTGGACAACAACTTGGCAGAAGTCGCATCATCCGGCAGATTGTTCCAGGTCTGTGGGCCAACAACCAGGAAATCTGAGGGGTTGGCGACGGTTAAAAACTTGACTGGAGACACTGCCAGATGGCTGGAACCAGCAGAACAGAAAGGTCAGTCATAGTTGAGTGGACCAATACCAGTGTCAGTCAACAACTTACTGTCAACAGGTAGCCACTTGCAGTGCAGTTTAAACTAGAAACAGCATTGACATATCGCACGGTGGTCAATCAACTCCCTCTAACCATAAAACTTTCACTCATTTTCATGATTTGCACATACAGAGATTGATATAATTTATCTACAATGTTGTATGCATTTACAGTAAGCTAGTTCAAACCGGGTTTGTGACAAGTGTGTTTGCGCGAGATGAGTCATTTACGGATGTTTTCTATGTCCAGTAAGCTCAACATTTTGAACTAAACACTGCGCACCAATTAGCACTGCCATGAAAACATTCATGCACTTTTTGTTTTCGAATTAAAAGCCCTTATGAAAAACGGACAGATGACCAAGACTAACCATGTAGCATACTAGAAGACAGTGATATCGTATTAATGAATGAAAAGTCACGATGAACCTGAAGACGTGTTTCCAGCAGGCGTGTGTATGCGTTCCCATCTCCAGCGCCATGCTCAGCAGTACGTCCATGCTCAGCGCATGGGCGGCGTGTAAACGCGCCAGCTTAGGCCGACCACCAAGCACCGATGATATCACTGATGCCGGGGATGTAGACTTTTTCTCTACTGGTGCTGCTGCTGCTGCAGGCTGCTGAGGCTGGGAGGATGAGGATGAGGATGTGGGTCGACGAGCTTCATCAGTGTCAGTGGAGCAGGATGCAGTAGCCAGATGCTCAAATACTGCACCACAGCGCTCGTACAGACCTAATCAACAGCACAATCAAATAGTAGACAATTTCAACTGTGACAAGAAATATTTTAGATTGTGACCAATCTAATGTACTCCTCACATTTATTATTTTCTCCTGTATTCTTTTAACTGCTTTTTAGTTCTTTTCTTTTCACACAGCAAATAGCGGTGCCGACAGCATCACCTTGCCGACAGCATCAACCATGCAACTGACGTCATCATGTCACGTGACCCCAAAAGGTCAAACTCGTGACCCCATTATCTTTGAAGCACCATACCTCCATAATGGTGCTAGATAGATGCATAGTCTTTTCCATAGTGACCATGCGTCTATCTGGCACCGTTATGGAGATATGGCGCCTCAAAGATAATGGGGTCACGAGTTTGACCTTTTGAGGTCACGTGACGTCATTGGTCACGTGACCATTCGACTCCCGGGGGTCGACTTCCTATCGGTGGTCCATAGTGACCATGCGTCTATCTAGCACCGCTATGGAGATATGGCCGTTTGAAGTTCTTCCAGGAAGGCTCTTCCAAGAACAGAAGTCGGTCGTTGGTCGGTCGTCGGTAGGTCGGTCGGTCCTCAATATTACACTGATCTTATATACTCCTCTTCGCTACGTTAGGAACGTAGTGCGTGAGGAGTAAAAATACAGGAAAATCTGTGGAATCACTTTGCTGACAACCTGACACTGCTTGCTGTTACAGCTTCTGCAACTGGTACTACTGCCATCACCACTACCACAACAACTGCTACTACTGCTGCAACTACTACTAGGCCTAGTCTGTGGCTACATGTTGTACTGCGAGTCCAAGTGCTCTCTGGTGAGGACAATGTATGGCTGCATGATGTGCTGTGGTATCATTAGCTCATGCTGATCAGCAGCCAATTCCGATATTGTCAAGTGCATCAGACCATGAGTTTAGACTCATCTGCCACAACAACTGCGACCACTCGTCAACACCGATAGAACGTCGATCACTGCCTCCCTCCTACAAGTAGTGATACTATCAAGTATCAAATAATATATATGTTTATATTTATCTATACCTCTGCAACAACAAAAAGTATTACAACAATGAGTGAAATAATACCAAGGACGTTTGAAAGTCTAGCAGCTTTCTGCAGTCCAGCGAGGCTGGTACAAATAGCTTGACGGACACGTCGGTTCTCCTCACGAGCATTAAACATGACGGCGGCAGCGAGACTGGACGTGATGCCACAACAACTGCGACCACTCGTCAACACCGATAGAACGTCGATCACTGCCTCCCAGCATGATGTGAGAACACGTCGACCAAATAGCAACATGCCTAGCCGCACATGCATGCATTATCATCAGACATCTATTAACTGCATTACCTGAAAGCATATTGTATTGGTCAATGGTTAAATGAGTGAGTGAGTGAGTGAGTAAGTAGGGTTTAACGACCCACCCGACACAATATAGGTCATTTTGGGGACGGCCTTTCCAGGCGGAAAGCACACAAACACATAATAATGAAACAGTAAGTTTAACCTTTACAGAAACACAAAACACAAAATACAAAAAAACAAGCTAAACCTAAAATTGTAAGAACTCCATTATACGTGTGCATATGTAATTAACATAATGGTAGTTCTAATAATCTTCCCTGTTATCCTCCAGACAGTCATCAATGTGACAATGCTGTCTATTTGAGGACAGGGGGCTCAATGGTTAAATGGTATAGCTCTTCATAGAAAACCAATTTTAGAACTATGAAACATCACCTGCCATATGAGATCTGCCGTCTGACACAGGTGAACATGCCCTGCCATAACCCCAGCCAGTACAGAATTTACATAACTTGGAGTGATAAAAAGCTGAGTTGACCCTGGTGTTGGTTATACAACAAAATGGTTTAACTGTCCAAAAACAGTCAGCCATCCAAGTACTAACTAGCTGATAGCGACCCGATTGGCAGACAAACCAATAACCCGAAAACCAGTGCACCAATTACTGTTGCCCTGGGAAACATTCACACCAATTCACACCTTTTGTTTTGGGGTTAGATGCACAACAGACAGACACACGGTGCTATAAATTTTCAAACATGTTTGGATTAACCCGATTGACGGGCAAGACCCATAATGCAGCTTACTAGGACGTCTGCACAGCAAGTGCAGTGCACCTTGTTGTAAAAGGGGTGACATCGGCCATTCCATGTCAAACCTGGTGAAAGAGTTTTCTGGACGTAAACTTGAAATGCTGGCACAGCAACGGAATCAAGCAGTCTTCCATTGTCCATCAACAGTTTCGCCTGTTCATCTTGTTCCACGTGTGGCCCATCAATTTCTGCAGCAGAAACCATCATAATCTCATGTTACTTCTGAAACTGGTAAGTTAAAGTACACGGTGATTCATAATTATGGGAACCTATGGCTTTTATTGAATAACTCCGCGAAACACGGGCCAATTTTGATAATTTTTGGCAGGCAACATTATGAGCTAATGTGAGCTACTCTGGTTGCGTGTTATTGAACGTGCTGTTGGCGAGTGGCGTCAACGTCCACCGCTTGCGTTCGTGCTGCAGGACTTTTTTAGCACATGCTGTAATATAGATAATGTTATGTGACGTGTGACTTTTTGAGATATAATAACTGTTACTCGTGTTTGTCGCTATTCGGTTAATCATTTCTGAGCCAATGCATGTGTTACCCAGTATGAATTCATTGTTGTAAATGACTAAACTATGACTCTGCATTTCACAAGGTAGTGTAGCGACAGTATTAAGGTTAGATGGGCTAAACTACAGTCATTTACGTCAAGTTTTTTCATAATGTTGCCTGCCAAAAATTATCAAAATTGGTCAGTGTTTCATGGAGTTGTTCAATAAAAACCAAGGGTTCCCGTAATTATGAATCATCGTGTATAACACATTAATAAATAATAATCTGCAACTGCAGTGTCTTGACATTGGAACATCCAGGAAAACGTTTTGGGACAAACACACTCTGTATGCCTCATTCCACTTGCTCTGACTTATGGCCTTTACAATAAAGCAATGCAAAGCACAGTAAACATGCGCCATCTTACTAAATTTAAGGTTATACAGTTAAGTGGACACATTGGAATGGGGCTCAAAATGGACAAATACGGGCTGGTATGGAAACTGTAGGAGTGTTGGTTGCAAATCCAACACTGTGTATTAAGTATTATATTTTGCAACTATCTTAGACAAAAAATGACAGTGACCGAAAATGACAATGACAGTCAAGTTTCACTAAGACTTTGGTCTAAGACTTTAGTCTTGACTTTGGTCTTGACTTTGGTTTTGACTTTGGACTAATCTACGAGCTGGGCTTAGACTTTAGTTTTGACTTTTGACTTGACTTCAGAATTGATTTTTGTTTGTAGTCGTCCATCATTTTTACGCAACGATCGAATAACTGCAATAATGCAATTCATTAAATTAACACTATAGAAGTGTTTTCCAGGCCTATATTAATCGGCTGATGGGTGCAATATTAGTTTGTTTGCACAGATGACCATTTTGTGGATATAAAAGAAATTTTGTGCAATATTTGTGCCAGCGATGACGTCATGACTGACGCTTATTTCGTCTGCTGTGTTAACGCCAGTAGGTAGTAAGTAACAGAATGCCTATTAGCTGCCGATGCCCACTTTATTTTACCAGACAAAAAGTATACATTAAGCTCAAATAATGAACTGGGACATTCGTTTAGTCAAGCTAAGCCCTAATTGTATTTTTAACAAAAAAAATTTGCAGTCGATTAGGTCTTGACTTTGGGCATAGACCAAAGTCAAATGAAGACTTGTCTTAGACCACCCAGTGTGTTTTCAGCCCATACCGGCCCACACACTTCAGTATAACCACTGAACTGCAAAATGCAGGCAATGAATGGCAGTAAGTTACCAGACAGAAGTGTAGTCAGAACTTGAGTGTCAGCAGCGTCGATGGATGCAAACAAGTCTTGAGCGATGACTTGATGAAAGACATGGGACAGCCAGGCGCGTGACACATACAGCAGTAGACCCATACTGAGGATGTCATCAGTGAACTGTTGCTGCAATTATACAACCAGTCCGGATTATTGTAGCACCGGTCTGATATAGGAATTACATAGAATGTGCCCGTTAGCAACCAATGTGCATTTACTAGATTATGCATGACAACTTGGTATAGTGGTTAGTGCATTGGTTGCAATCAACCATCTGCTCTACACTAAGCACTGTAAGTTCTTGGATGGGCGACTGCCTGCAGACCAAAAAACCATATCAGATAGTAACCATTACCATCCACACTATGCAACTACAACAGATTGATTAAGTGTAAAAATTAGAGCTGCAGAAGTTAACAATTAATTTAATTGTTAATCTACAGAAAGTAGATTTCAAGCGTAAAATAAACAATAATGGCTGACAGCAAGTTAAAAAAAATACTGAGCTAGTTAAATATAAGGCCATTTCTGGTCCTATGCCTAATTATTTTGGATTTAAATTGTGTGATAACAATACAGTTGATTCTGCTGAAAACGTTTTCTGTATGATTTGCCACAAATCATTCGCTTATCATAATTATGAAATTTGTGGAAAATTAACTAAAAAAGTTAACTATTAAAAATCTTTAAATCGTTACAAGCACCAGTAAAAATCGAATGGAATAAATTAAAATCATGCCACAGATAAAAGAAAACATTATAGAAGTAAAAACACACAACACTAAAAGTACGTACAAAAATTGTGGCTAATCAGTGTCGCTGTACAACATGTGTACAATAAAACGACGTTGTTGAGACGCTGCCCAGTAACGGTGAGAATAAATGGGTTAAATAATACCTCAGACATTGGGAGGCTCTTCTCAGCAGTGGCAAAGTAGGCAGAGCGATGGAGCAGCAGTGTCAGCTGTAATACTGAGTACGTAGTCACATACACTGCATCCGCATTCAGCACTACTGTCTCCGGACCGGATGATAACAGCTCTAACATCATCAGCATCAGCAGCAACAGCTAAATCAATACAACATTCTAGCATCTCATATAATCAACTGATCCTTAAGGTCTAAGTCTGCATATCATGGTTAATAATATTATTGGCAACAAGATACTGTTCAAATGAACATGAAGTCTGTCCAATGCATCTTGATAGCTAACAGTAAAATCCATATAAATTAACCGAGTGAGCTCTGTAGACCAGTAGTAAAAATTAAAAAGTTTAATTGCCGTTTCAAAGATAATGGGGTCATGACCTTGACCCTTTGGGGTCACGCGACGTCATCGGTCATGTGACCATTCGACTCACGGTGGGCCACTTCCTACGGGTGGTCCATTGTGACCATGGGTTTATCTTGCACCATTATGGAGGTATGCTGCCTTAAAAGTCGGACGGACTGACACACAAACACATGCACAAACGGACAGACGCTCAGGTGATTCTATACTCTGTCCAATGCTATGCATTGTGCTGGACAGACAATAATAACAGAACCAACATAAGCATATCATATTATAGCAAAATATGCCAATCTGTCTCCTAAAAAATAAAAACCCAACTTTGCGGTCAAAAGTTAAAACTAAACTCTACTATGTTTATAGGTGACTGAAATGAAACAGAACGTAACGTAAGTTCCTCCGAAGGTGGTTTGACACCAAATGCAGAATCCACATAAGGAATAGCAAGAATACGGAATATGAATGAGATATATGGACTCTATCATTAAAAGTACATGAGCAAGTGAGCAGAGTTTTATGTCCGGTTCTACATTGTACAAAGTCAGAAAACAGATCAAGCCTGCTCTACATCTTATACAGTAAGCTTCTATCATCAGGCACAGTGAGCGTAATACCTGTACAGAACTTGGAAGAGAAATCCTGCAGCAGTTTGTCTGCATCCAGTGGTGACATCGTCGTACTGTGAAGAAGTGACGATGCTAAGAACCGTGACAGTCGACTGACATACAGCTCTGCCGACTGACGCTCTGTCGCATCGACCTCTTGCCAACTGGCACCACTTGAGTCAATCGGACCCACATCAGAGGATAGCTTCACTCTGATTTCTGACTCCGATGTATCATCTCCAGCGTTGTTATCATTGACATCATCATTATCATTAGCAGCAGCAGCGGTGGTGTCAATGTCTTGAAGCTGCTCTGCTGCCAAGTTTCCAGTTCCAGTGCTGCAGCCATTTTCACCTGCATCACAAATTCAAAAAGACCGATATTCTACACCTGCCTTCTAATCAGACAATCTAGTTTTAAATCAAACAGTCCGGATGATAATCTCTATAACAAATGGAGCTGGCTGATTGTATTTCAACCCACTCTACTTTTGATTTTCCAATGCAAACTGCCATAAACCTTAAAAATGGTCTTTATTGAGATGGAAATAGGTTCAATGCTATTCCAGATAGCATGAAAATCAATGAAGAACAGACGTTCATACATCTGTATCAAACCAGCAGCCATACAGCAATATTAATTGGACTGAATGCTTTAATAAAACAAGAACTGATAACTTACTGATCCCAATATCAACTTCGGCTTGAGTCGAACCACTCGGTGATGATTCAACATTCAGCATCGACACATCACTACTGTTGATGAGCTGTTCCAAAGAGGTCAGAAGGTCATTGACAAGGTCAATGCTTGTGATGACAACAGTTGTATCATTACAGTGACAGCACTCCTGCAGGGAGTCCATGATTCTGTACAGACAAGACAACAACTTCTTAAAAAAAATTTATCACAAAATAAGATGACAACAAGTACAATAACATGCTTAACAATAACCCTAAAACCACAGACTTATGAGAAAAACATCAACAGCCAAAAATTAAGTAATTTTCAAATTCATGATTATAAATAATAACAATAATGCACAAAATTTGTTTGCAACAAGAAGATCCTGCCACATTTGAACTGCCAGCTATATTACTTTGCAAAATGTTAACACACAATGGAAGCACAGGCTTAACGCCTGTAAACATTATTTAGATAACAACAGATGTATTTTGTTAATTTTGCTGAAAGTTCAAAAGTTTCAAAAAGTTAACATTTAACCTAACTGTAACAGCAGAGTGAGATTTAAACATTACGAAATAAGAATAAGGGTAATCACAGTTTCAGAAGAGCGAGATCAACATCACGTTTTGGCTTCGGTCCACCAGGGGTCACTGCAGACTTGGATGAAGAGCTGCCATCATTAACAAGTGGACCAGCAAGAGTCAAAAGGCCTTGAGCTGAACCAACGAGCTGTCGGTAAACAACAATTACTAACTTGGTGAGATAAAAACTAACCCTTATGAATGCACACGAGTCAATCACAGCTGTGTAATCAGCAGCACTATATTAAAGCTGTTCAGCAGTACATTAGAAGGCCACTAGTTTTAAAAAAGTTATTCACGTAAGCACAAATGAAACTACACCATGGGCCATAAAAATATAAACGAAATATAAATGTAAGCAAAAACTAATAATAATAACAAAAATTTAGACAAATGAAAAAAATGCTTCCGACCAACATCTGTTTGTTATTATCGTTATGTATGCATATTTCATTGACATTTCACAAAATAGTGTAGAGACACATCTATGGTGTGGTGAAATCTATAATAATCACATTATCGCAAATTGTCTGCAGACTGCGGCAGTGAAAAAATTTTAAAAATTGATCGATAATTTGCAAAGATATGGACAAAAGTAAAGTGGTACGTTTTTTTGGCCCACACTGTAGTGCCCGAAAGCCAAAGCTACAACAGTTTAGAAGTTGAAATTGCAACAACAAAGAAAAATATAGGAGCGATAGTATGATGGTAGACTGCACTGCAGTGCTTGATCCAGAATTATTTCCAATTCACTCCATGTGCTTAGCTTCATATTTCTAACATCCTGATATAATAAATAACTGCAAAAACAGATATATCTGTAATCCGCAGATAAGGGATTATAAAGTTCAATTTCCACTACTGTATTTTACAAATGGGGTGTTATATTTTGTTCTGTGAACCCATTCTGACACAGTGCCTTATCAAACTAATACTGTACTGTACATCAAATAAGGCAGTAGACAGTCTTTGCTTAATAACTACTTCCATAATAGAACAAATCTGAAGACCATAGTTATAGCATTGGCAAAAAGTATTATATTGTTGATTAAATTTTTATCAATTTTCTGTTAAATTTAACATAGCTGAAATAATTTGCATCAAACGACTGAATGCAATGGAATATATACAACATGAAGTTCCATTACCGGCTGAACAGACTTTATGGCCTCCAGACGATGCATCGGAGCATGATAAAGAAATATTCTATGAAACAGAGATTCAATGACTGGACATAGAGATGTGCATCTTCCAACCGACTGAACTAATTCAACGGCAATGCTGCAGTAATCACACAGTGATAAAGGTTTAGGATAATGGCTGGAAAACTGCAACTATAGGCAATAATAAAACAATAAAAAAAAGTTTAAGCAATGGTAACAGAATTAGAATCACACAAATGCTAACCCTAACAGTCGAGCAGAAAAAGTAAACAACTGTCAGTAAACAAAAATCTAATAATAAAGAGTTTGCTGCTGAAGTTCACTTCCATGCTAGTTGTGTGTGGCTATGTAGCAAGTGTAAAATATTAAGTAAAAAAATCATTGCAATAGTCAGTAGCATAGAAACAATACAAGTGGATAAACAGGACTAACCCGTAGATAGCTTTCGCAGAGCATCCGGGAATGCTCGGTGGTGCAGCACTGCACCCAGATCCACGTCCAACGTCGTCATTAACAACACTAGTCCGCACTGATAATGATTTATCAACCACTGGGTTAGCTACGATCTGTATCAGACTCGGACATAGCTGTTGCCTATAAAGCATAAAGTACGTCATTATTAGGGCCCACAGTTTTCCGCGGGTCGTGGAATTTCGAGCTAAGCTGCGGAATTTGCCCCTTTCCGGGAAGTTTTAATATTTTTGCGTAATTTCACAAAATTTTGCAAAAATTAAGAAATGACCGACGATCAGTACAATCGTCAGCTTCACAACATAACTAGGTCTAATTAGTTTAAATAGATTAATCGAAAAAATCAAAGTTCAAACTGAACTGCCTAAAACTGTGAGCTCAACTAATAGCCATCCCAATATGGTACACTATCACAAATAAACACAATTTGACTTGACAGAGTGCTCTTTTAAAAGGAAAGAAAAGATTGATAGTTTTCTTCGAATGTTGCTAGCATAACTGAGGACAACGTCAGCCTTCAATAACTAAAGTTTTTTGACAGGATAGAGCTCAGCAAACATAAGGCCACGGTGAGCCACGGAATTTGAACAATTTTGCCGTGGTGAGCCACGGAATTTGGCAAAATTTGCCGTGAAAAACTGTGGGCCTTTATTATTATCATTATTATGGATGAATTCTGAATCCAGATCCTAATGATCAGAGTCGTGCAATGCTATCAACAAACACTGTGCAAATGTGCAGCGACTCACTTGCAAAGCCAGGCATATTATAATGCTTATCTTCATAGAAAAGTAAGCATCGGCAGTAGAAATGCTGCCACTCGAAAAGCACAGTACAACAAAAATCATAATGGAAACTACTCTTGGTAACAGAAATATAATAATGAACAGGAGGGCTACAAATTAAGATCTCTAGAAATGCACTACAGTTATAGAATTGCATCCACAAAAAATTACTGGTGACTCAAAAGTCAACAGTCACTGATAAGCTACATAAGCTGATAAGCTGTTGACCTTTAGTAATCACTGCTGCCTTTAACGAAATGACTTCAGTTTACTTTTACATTGCAACAGCAAACAAAACTACACCGTGGTCCATAAAAAATGTGGCACTTTACTTTTGTCCATATATTCGCCAGACAATTTGCAATAATGTGACTGTCATCCCACCATGCCATAAATGCATCTCTACACTACCTTGTGAAATATAAATCAAAGGAAAAACTAACAATAACAACGATAACAATGAACATTTAGGGAAATGAAAAAAAACACTTCAGACCAACACTGCGGTGAATAATCCATATGTCACTAAACTACGTTAGACCCACACAGTCTAGTGTTTTTTTTCATTTACCAAAATGTTTGTTTGTTATTATCATTATCCATTCATATTTCATTTACATTTTAGAAGATAGTGTAGAGATGCATTAAGGGTGTGGTGGGATATTCAATAATCACATTATTGCAAATTGTCCACAGAGTGCAGAGTGAAAGAATTTTGAAAATCAGTCAATAATTGGCGAAGATACAGAAAAAAAGTAAAGTGCTATGTTTTTTTATCGACCACGATGTACTTTAAGTTACCAGAAATGAAATATAGTACGAATCACGATCAGCTGCCGCTTCGTGCATTACTGACCAGACAATATCGTGGAACTCTGGCGATCGGGTGACTCTGGCCGGCGCTCCATGCAGCATTATCAAGATGCCTTCGAGCATCAGAGGCTCAGCCTGATCTGCTGGCTTGCTGGCCGCCAGCGTCTCACATAGATAACGCAGAATTAGCACAAAGTCTGCACTCATTGACTCTGCCTCCGCAGCCGTAGCTGCAGCACCAGCAGATATTTATTTAATTTCAGAATGCACAAGCTGCAAACAAGAGTACATAAAAACCTAAAACAAATAAAAAAATAAGGAAACTGATAAGTGACAAAGTAAGGGTGCAGAAGCACTCACAACTAGCCAAAAAAACAAATAAAACAAGTGATGGAAAACATACTTTGGATCCTTCTCAGAAAATATTTTGCATGATTATAACAGCGGTCAATTGGTCCAAACCATATTTATTCAATCCCTCAGTTTAAACAGAATTGAGTATACTGTCACGTAAAAAATAAAGTGTTTTAAAAAGACAAGTCGCAACAGATAAAATCAGCTGAAAATCAATTAAACTGCACTGAAAATATTTCAGAACGAAGAAAATGTAATAACTTAGGCTATGGCCGACGGTGCAGCACATCACATGAGTTAACACATTATACAGATAATAAAACTGTACAAAAGCAACTACAAAGCGTACAAAGTTTACTGACTGTTGTTTGAAAATTCAGCGACGACGTTTTCTGCATTCAGTTGCTGCAATTAACAAAAAACCAGAAACTTTGACGACAGCCAACTTTCTGCACATTTCGATCCTACCACAAAAACTCCCATGTAACTTCATAATTGTAACAGATTTTGACGAAAGAAAAATTAACAAAGGTGCCCTGTTGTCGCAGAGTACAGCACGCAACCTTTTTATTTAGGTTTACAGCATCATCATGAATAATGCTTTAACCAATATACCAAGCCATTGCACGTAGAATAAGTACAAATATTTGTCAAGATACAGGCGCGCAGTTGACGCAACCTACTCACCGAGTGGCTAGTAACATCATGCAGTTTCTCAATGAACACAGACAAGAGCTGAATGAATGCCGCTTTGACGGCAGTTCTAATGTTATACGGTCCACTGCTAGAGTACGACTCACTTAACACCTGACACACGACAGCAGCCAGAACTCAGATACCACAACCAAACAACATAATGCCACGTTGACCAGCGACGATGATATCAGAACTAAATGAAATGGTCAGAACTCAATATGCAATTCATCAAGCAACGGTACATTTAGCATTATGTGGCACACTAGGTTGTAACCTTTTGACTCAAAAAAAACTTGGTAAAATAAATTGCTGCATGTCAAATATAACGCAGAAACACAGCTTTCAGAAAAAATCTTTTAAGCATATTTTGTGATTTTCATCATATTGTTACTCTGACTTGAAACCTATCAGCTCGTATGTCTTACTCGATACACTAGAAATAAAATTTTGGAGTAAAATCAACCAAAACATATGGAAGATTTTGCACTAACAAACCTACCCCAAAATTGCTATGTTTGGTGTATCTATTCATGCTATGACCTTTGCCTCTAACCAGTTAATTTCAAGTTAAATTGCTCCAATATGTCGCAGTGCAATAACGACTAAACATAGGTAATAATTCAATTGCTAACTTTACACAATCTCCAATATCACAAAAAAATCCAGAAAAAAGACGATAACACTAACAATCAAAAAATGGTCAGACAACACAAAAAATAATTCAGTAAGCTATCAAAAGTGTTATTGAGACAAAAACAGACAAGACTACTATTCTATAACCACTAAAACAGCATATAAAACAAAATAGCCAAAATAAACTTATTAGAGTTGTCAACATATTCAGTTTAAACTAACAGAAAAAACTATAGTCTCCATAAGCAGATATATTCAGTTTAAACTAACAGAAAAAACTATAGTCTCCATAAGCAGATAATTAATACAATGGCCTACAAGTTGTGAAAAAAACAATAATATCATCCAAAACCTCAGCAAAACTACAGATCTTGTAACTAAATTTCATGCACTAAATTACAGAAATCATCAGCCTTGATAAGTGCATTGTACTGACAGAGCTTCTTAATAACATCCAGCCAATCAATAATATAACAGCCACAAGCAACTATAAAGACATGTGTAGCAAGTGCAAATAAGTTTTTTTGCCTAACAACAATAAGAGCAGTAATATGCAATGCAACGAAAAAACAAATACAACCCGACACCAAACGACATCCAATCAGCAAGCAGTGGAGAAGGAAAGCAGGAAATTCAGCCCAGCACCAAAACCAATCCGATCGAAAAATGCAAAGACAGAGAAGGACAGCTGGCTGGCATAAACATTAACCAACCAAGCGCTAGTCATTGCGCCGACCTCATTTCTGGCGGCAAACGCAAGAACGTTTTCGGCAAACGAGTGGAGAACGCGCAGAAAAAGACTAACAACGAAGTTACGAAGACTGGACGCTGGAGCAGACGACAGTGATGCAAAGCACAGCTGAACAGACAGACAGACGGACGATCATAACGGAACGGTAATACTAGCAAACACGACAACGCTTCTGATGCTGTTGTGACAAAACAGCTATTGCAAGAGTTCATCTGATTAATGCAAAACAACACCAGTCAGTGGCAGTGACAAATAAGTTATTCAAATTCATCAAATTACAACATTTAACAATTAAATCATTGACATTTCAACAACTGTAGTTGCCCTCTTCAGAAAGACTTCAGGTTTGTCACTAGATGTTGCCATGGTAAAAAATGTTAAGTCACACAGTGACACAGCTAATAAAAAACAACATAGAAATATTAACCACATACTGTCAAGACATGAATAAATGCACCAGCTAAATGTAAATGTGGATAACTGGAAAAATTAAACAATAGGTAAACAGGTGTAACAATCAGTCAACCATGAATCAGTCTACAGCTCACCTTGGCAATGCTAATGATGATGGCAGCGTTCATACACCAGGACGACGTCACGGCCATGTTCAACAACAGCTGCATCAGCACACCACCGTTCACCATGCACCACTAATCAGTAAGTAATCATAGGTACGAGAAAGCAAGGATTTCCCGGAAAATGTGAAAGTGCAAATTTCATAAATGTCCAGACACGGTGCAAATTTTTGACCTGTGCTGTGAATCTCTGAATGCTGCAGAGCATCAATATTTTCGGCAGAAAATCGAATATAAACAGAAAAGGAGCCCAGTTGTCGCTAGGGTGAGACCAACCGTACTTTGAAGGTCATCTAAGGTCAATGATTTTCATTTCATCTGAAAGTGTGTATGCTACTTCCTATTAGTGATTAATAGTAACCTAGGCCGTATCTCGCACCATTTTCGAGATATGGCCAGTTTTCCATCGAAAAATGCACATTTTTCCTACCCCCCTTCATTCAACACCCAATTTAAAAATGTTCCCTTTGGAGTAGACGGCTGAAGTTTAACACCCATGGCTAATTATTCATGTGAAAGATTTCCCCCTATGCCCTACCCGTTAGCTGCAATACATCCATTACAGACAGACAGACAGATGGATGACAACCATAGCAAAAGCTTAACATTCGGCAAAAAATTATAAAACTTATACCACTGCTTCCCCTCACAGTGTAAGTACTGGGGGTAAATATGCAGCTAGAATAATAATAATGGTGCAACTCACTTTGAAATATAACAAGTTTAATAATTCATCCAAAACACAGTTTTTGCTGCTTTTGGTCAGTGATTTACTTCGTCCTTCATAATTTAACATGCTATAAAGCTTTTATCGTAATTTACTTGTATCATCTTTATCTCAGTGGACACCATATATGCACTGAGAATTCTGCATTGTTTTTGTACATCAACCCATAATTTTGTTTAAAGTTATTGCTGCGAAAAAATTTACAGCCTTAATTTTCAGCAATGATCAGCAGCACATCTCGGTTCAGTGCATAAAAAAGTCAGCCACCAATAATATGATGCTGCTACTATGCTAACCACTCCAAAAAACAGTTCTGTGCATTCATAATTATTCGACGTTTTTATTAACTTTGTTGTTTCCTATCAGTACAAGAAAAACCCAGCTAATGCAAAGGGAAACGTGCAACAGCGATGCCTGTGTGAAGGCCCGGCGCGAACAAAATCTAAGCTCACAACGATGTTTCATTAGACTCGACGGCAGATGACGCCTAGTGCCATATCCAGTGCATGAATTTCAGTACTGGCTGAAAATCGCAAATTTTTCCTACACCCCTCTCATTTAGCACCCTCAATCGGGGTGACTCCTTTCGAGTTTATGGAAAAGTTTTATTGATTCTGAAACTAGAGTCTTCCAGGCAGCCGATGGTGAAGATTTGGTGATCCTAGCTTGCACCTTTTTTGACTGATCCACCCAACCCATGTGACGGAGAGATGGACAGACAGACAGACAGACGGACAGAATTGCAATGGCGTAAAAACGCAGTCATTTTACCAGCACAGCAACTTGCAATGTCAATGCTTTGATCTACAGCTCGACTAACCTTCATGACGTCGACTTGCGTGGCATCTGGTAGAGTGGCGGTGTTGTGGACAGCATTGAGTACTTGCACAGGCAGCCAGTGGCACTGTTCCTCTGACTCCATGCTGGATTGAAACCTCTCGTCCAGCAGCATATTCTAGCAAACACACACACATCAGAGTAGTTTATAGGCAGCACTGTGACAGATGCTTCCGTAATATGGTTAGGGCCCAACCTAACTCACAAAGAAAAAAAATGCAAATTACATGAGCATTTTAAAGGAAAATGCAAATTACACGGAAATTACACAAAATACTACAAAAAATTTCAGCTAATGCTCACGAGATGCATGAAAGCCTATAGCAATTCCAGTTCAGTAGTTTAGCTGAAAATTGAGGTGTTCACGCAAAGTTAATATACAAATATCAAATTCTCTATCTGGATCACATAACGATAGTAGTGTGGCACCACCTTGTGAATGATATAGACTCGTGTTGCAGCCCGAAATTGCCAAAAATCCATAAAACCCCCTATTTTGGCATTCAAAGTCATTCAAGGTCATTGAATTTGGCGTCAATCAAGAGCCAGTATATGACTTCCTATTAGTGATTAATAGTAACTTAGGCCTTATCTCGCACCGTTACTAAGATACAGCAACTTATTGGCCAAAAATCGCAAATTCTGCTCAGGCCTCTCTCATTTAGCACCCTTGTTCAGATTGACCCCCTTCGAATTTATGGAAAAGCTTTACGGTTCCTGAAACTAGAGTCTTCCAGGCAGCTAACCATGAAGATTTGGTGATCTTGGCTTGCACCGTTTTTGACTGATCCACCTGTGTGACAGACGAACAGACAGACAGACAAACAGAATTGCGATGGCTAAGACGCGCTGAAAGCAGTAGCAGCTTTCGCGCATAAAAATGACCTGTAATTTTCCTTGCTACACATGCCTAAAGTGAAATGTCCACGACAGAATCCATGCACTGTAAAGCAGATTTAGCAGCAGTTTAGCCAACAAAGCAAAAGTCAATCAGCCGAAGATAGTATGCATATGTTTTGCATGAATAACCACAAAGTGTGCACTAGATGATCTAAAATTCAGGAAAAAAATACGAAAATCTAGATTTCATGCAATGTCATAAACATTTCCAATTACAGAGAAACCTGCCAATTACACGGATTGTGTCAATCAACCAAGTCCAAATATGAGAGCACATCAATCTGACAGCACTTAGCATTATCTTCTTCTTCTTCTTGGCGAACTCCTGTCAGAGCATTGTCATACTGATGACTTGGCGCCAAATGTCCCTATCCTCGGCCTTCCTCCAGGCAGTGTGATATCCAAAGTTCTGAGACTGGACGTCTTCATCGACTGTTCTGAGCCAGGTTGTTCTTAGATGTCTGCTGGTCATCTCCAGTCAGCTGGGAGCCGGAGTGCAGTGGCTACGACTCAGTGATCATCTTCTGTAGGGCCGCATGAGCTAAGTGACCATAGTACCTAAGCAGTATGCATCCAAATAACACACGAAAAACTCAATGAAACCCCCAAATATTCACTGCAATGTGTTGAGTGAGTAGTTTCTTAATGGCACATCAGTGCAAAATAAGCTATCCAGTGCCATAATCATAGCAATGGCTTCTCTTACAAAACATGTGTTTTTGAACTCTACATATTCACGACAATACTGAAACTGGAAAAGGTATGTGAATGCAATACCTGCATGCCAGCCACTGCAAGAGAAGATAGTTTGTTACTGTTCGACTCCAGAGCCTGTTGTAGAGCTGACAGACAATGTTCTCTGACAGCAAATACAAAGACAACTTCACACAGCAATCAATTACCAAACACTACACTGCAAGACAGTGTAATATGGTGCAAAGTGCAAACCTGTGCCCATTCATGCCATCAGATTCCGAATCTGACGATGGCAATGGTGAATCAGGTGCTATATATAGCACGATGGTGTAATTACACTGTGTCCCCCAAAAAGCATCCCCGACATTTTTGACTGTAGCCTGAAAACCAATTATCATATTTTTAAAATTTTTAGTAGAAATATTCCTGACACAACTTGCCATCAAATGACCGTTCAGTTTTCCACCTCACTCAATGTGTGCTTCTGCACTACTATGGAAAGCAGATCAAGCAAAATATGTGTTGAAATAAACGAAAAAAATGAAAAAAACACCTTCAACATTATCGATTGTAACTTGAACAAAAATTAGCAGATTTTAATAATTTTTGGCGAAAATATTTCTGACACAACTAGTTATTAAATAAGTGTTTTAGTTTCCACCTCACCCAACGTCTGCTTTTGCACTACCTAGGGAAAGCAGACCAAACATAATACGTGTTAAAATGAATGAAAAAACGTCAATAAATTTCATCTATCATAATCTGTGGGCACCAAGAGTCAGTCTATTACAAGGTTTGACTGTCATGCAGCAGTGTGTCTACTGTCTACCAGATGAAGCTTAGGAATGTTTGTGAAGTCAAGAAGCGACTAATAGAGCCTGGATAGGTCTGGAGCAGAACATTATCGATACTGCTGTCAATGAATGGAGAAAGCCTGTGCCTGTGTTCGCATAGTGGGCCAACGCTTCAAGCAATTTTACTGCAAGCAGTTAAAAAATGGACAACTAGATAAAATGTCAACTAAAGTGTCAGAAATGTAAACAAAATTTGTTTTTACACATTATGTTAATAAAGCAAGCATATTGCATTGGATAAAAAAGTGATATTTTGCTGGTTGTGTTTTCTCTTGGTAGTGTAAAAACAAACGTTGGGTGAGGTGGAAAGGTGAATGGTTATTCGATGGCAAGCTGTGTCAGAAATATTCCTACCAAAAATTATCAGAATGTGGTAATTGGTTTTCAAGTTGCAGTTGAGAATGTCAGGGATGCTTTTTTGGGACACAGTGTAGTTTCATAACAGCACATCAGAGTTCAAACTAACATCAAGAACTGTGCCTTATACCGGAAACTGTGCCAAAAAATGCAGAAGCAAATAAAATAGCCTTAAGACACTTTGCAAAAATTCTTGATCAGAATAGTGTATCGCAGAGCCAAAAACACAACTAAAACTACACTGAATAATGACAGGTAACAAGAAATTTGAGCTAAGGCTCACAAGATGCGTGAAAGCCTATAGCAGTTACTGTTCCCAAACTGTCAGTCTATTTCCAGCTGCTTTCACAAAAGACTGGCCAACAATGGTAAAATAACAACTTTTACGAGGATACCACTCTTTGATGACCTCATGCTTAGGTTTCCTTGAACCTAGAAAATCGAGACTTGGACCGTCAAAATCTATGTTCAATGCTAAAAATTTCATATGCAGATTCCCCATGTCTATCTCAATTGGTTTCAGTGCAATGCACTCCTGAAAAGTGTATCACAGCCCAAAATCGTCAAAAAATCCATAAAACCCCTATCCAAGGTCATTGAATCCGGTGGCAATCAAGAGCCAGTGTACAACTTCTTATTAGTGATTAATAGTAACCTAGGCCCTATCTCACACCATTATTGAGATACAGCAACTTATTGGCCAAAAATCGCAAATTCCCCCCCCCACTCATTTAGCGCTCTTGATCGGGGTGACCCCCTTCAAATTTATGGAAAAGCTTTACGGTTCCTGAAACTAGAGTCTTCCAGGCAGCCAACGGTGACAATTTGGTAATCCTAGCTTGCACCATTTTTGACTGATCCACCAATGTGATGGACGAATGAATGGACAGACAGAATTGCGATGGCTAAGACGCATTGCACGTAAAAAGTAATACCGGAGTTGATATGTCTCAGCTGCAGTGGCAACATCTTTGTCATTCAACATATCTACGATCACATTGCAACAATCTTCTTATAAGCTGTACAAATTCATTATGTCACAACTTGAATCATAGTTCGAAGTTGGTTAGTGTTCCTGTTAGGTGACTTGGCAATTTGATTACACTCCCACACTCCGTCCTATTGAATTACTCATTAATGATTCTCCCAATAACCAGTGACTAGTACCCCTGCAATTACAGGTAAAAATAAAGAGAAAACACAATCAACAAAAAATCATTTATGCAATACATATTAATAAAAAGCATAAAATAAGTGTTAAAACAGACACATCCTGCATTCAAATTACTAGTTTTTCAATTCATTCAAATTTATGTGTTGTCAAAGAACATGATCTATACAAAAAAAACAAAAACTAAAAAAATAGTACAAATGTACACAAAAACCCACGCATATTTAAAAAATTCATACACACAAACAAATTGTAATAATAAACTATTGTGCTGTAATGATATCACGTTTTGTTTTTCATTATTTCTGCAAAAAAATGTGTACATAATTTGCAGTTTACCTAATGCTTCTTGACATGACTTGCGAACAGAAGCATGTTTTGGTTTGGTAGCCTCTTTCGCCAGCTGAGTCAATGTCTCCTCCATATTTCACTGACACTTCGTTGTAAAAATCAAACAAAAAATCAAATATACAAGAACATTATTGCACCTGCAACACAAGAGCAAATATGGTCTAATACCTTTGTGTCAAAACAAATATATTACCCGATACAACAAAATTTGCAAAGCCATTCTTTGGTTATAGATGTTACGACAGAAACGCATTGCATGAATGATTGTCTTAAGAGAACAGTGCACCAAAAATAAGATTATATGATGATGGATAAAAAAATCACCCTATTTGCAACCCTATTTGCTTCTTCAGACAATTTTCCGGTAAAACGTACCGTTTAGCCACAATACATACGTTATACACAGACGACACACGACAGACGGACACAACCATGTACCATATTAGGGCGACAGTTAGTACAGTCGACTAATAATAGGCACCCGTTGAAATATTTATACGCATCACCACTTACAAGCATCCAAAAAAAATCGATGACACACTCACTTTCACTGACTAATTAATCCTCAGCACGTGTGCAACGACATCACAGATGCACGCTTCTGTAATGAATAAGAATCTAAACGAAAAGGTGCAAAACATTCCTGTAACATCTGTCGGCAAACACACCCCCTACGTCATTTTGCATAAACGTAGAGAATGTAAACAACTAGTAAGCAACAGTTTTGAGACTACATCATCATCATCCATGATCATCATCACCATCATCGTCATCAATGGATATCCGGAAGCAGGCCGAAGGCCTCTATTTCGTCCGAAGTAGATAACTTCAACACGAATATCAACAAAAACTAAATTAATACTGTTTTTACATTGACTTCCGGTACTAGATGACGGATTTATAATCATAATACAAACTAAAACCACGCTAGATCAAATCTAAACGTCTCTTAAAGCAATTGCAAAACACGTAATCTTTCTTTATAGTTTATAAGAACGACTTGATAGACCCCTAATTTTGTTACCCTCATTTGGACTTTTTCATATATACCGGTATCGTCGTCGTCATCGTTTTACAGTTACTCTTTTACGGACAAGGACAGGATCTTTGCTTTAAAAACCAAAAACACTTTTTATTTTATTAGCACTACAGTTCTGCGCCTGAAGTTTTGAACATTCGTTCGAGATCACAGTTCGAGATTTCGAGTCGAGTGCGAAAATAGTCAAATTTATTTACTTATTTATTGAGCCGGTGCCCTGTCACTGTTTGTTTACGTACATCGTGAATCAGAGGTGATGCGTCACTCGTTATGGCCAAATCTAGTGACAGTCCGGAGTTAGGTTTTTCTTTCCTCGATGCAGCGGACAGATCGAGTAATGACAACGAGAGGAGCTTGTCGCCGCGGGAAGACTTCAATCCGTTGGAAGATTGCACGTAAGCATTACAGTTTGGGAATTGTTCACTAGCATGCACCTATTCTTTCCCAGCACCGCCTGACTCGCCCATGGTTATAACTGATAGGCCTACCTATGAGTTGTCTCGCCATACATGCGGCACCAATTACATACCATTTTTGAACTTTTCCAAGTTACAGATGGTTGCATTTGATGTTTAATAATGAATATCCCGGCTTGACTTTGAACTTAATACATAATGGCTTTGTGCTTGTCATATTGATTTTTTATGCCATTCACCACACTTTTATACTGCATGCATTTGCCAAAAAAGGACAAAGTTGGCAAAGGTACTAGTATATATTATAACCGCATGAAAATTGCTGGTTTTTGTTACAAATTTTGGCAAATGCACAAAATGCAGTTTCCAGCCCGTGAAAGTTTTTAGTCATGTTTTAATGTACATACAGTGGGTCACTTCACTTTTTGACTTAGACTTTCGCTGAGTCTAAACTTCGGTCTAAGTACCTACTAAAGTCAAAAAGTGAAGTGATTTCGCTGAGACTTTTCCCTTAGTCCAATGGACTCAGCGAAAAGTCTCAGCGATTCGCTGAGTCCAAAAGTACCTAATTAGACCAAAGCTGAGCTGAACTAACCTGGCTGAAGTCGGTTCGATTTGCATGGAAGAGATAGCTTTAGCCCTTAGGGCTTAACTTTCGCTGAGTCTGAATCCACTTCAACTTTTGACTTTAGCTGAGCGAAAACATGGCGACTATTTGCAGTCCTATGCATACGGACAGTTTAGTAAATTAAAGCAGTCTGGTACGAAAAATAAACGCCGTAATAAATATGCAGTGACGTCAAATGTTACGTAATTACGTTATTTGCGTGCACGTCGCAATTAAATAAGCAAGTCCAAGCGTAAATGGTTGATTTATTTTCTGTTAGGTTTACGGGTTTTCTGCCATTTTTAATTGTTTTGGTCTAAGTCAGTAGACTTAGACCAAAGTTTAGTTGAACTGTGGTCTAAGTACAGACTTTAGCGTTCAGCTTTAGCTTTCGCTCAGCGAAAAAACTCAGCAAAAGTCTAAGTCAAAAAGTGAAGTGACCCAGTGTGAGCAGTTAATAGTGGACCACTGTGTGCACTTGCTATTGTATTGGCAACTGAGGATTAGCTACAGTGAGGTTAGATGAAATGGACTGAACTATTAGAATGTTTATTTGCAATTAATTTGTTAACAGGGAGATGGCAGGTGGTCATGACACAGGATCACGTCAGGTTTGTTTTTCAGACTCTGAAAAATCAGAACCTGTGGAAGTAGATGACGACAGCGAATTTTATACTTCTTCTCTTGAGTATGATCCTGCAGGTGATCATCTGATCTGCGGCACTCCACCAAACCCTCGCGAGAAGAAGCGTATGAAAAAAAAGTCGATGAATGCAAAAAAAGCACAGGAGCGTGAAGTAATTGCACATCTGGACCAACACAAGAAGAAGATTTCTGTGAAGGACACAAAATCTCGTAGCAACGAGCGAATCTGCAAGCAGCAGTTTGCAAATATGGATGTCACCTCACAGGTTCCAAGCAGTTCAGTTCCTGCCTCTTCCAGCGTCGTTAAAGTGGACACTCACAGCCGTATTGTGTGCCTGAATCCAAAACCAGTCATAAAACAGGATGATGACCTGTCAGATAATGATTCTCAGCCGGTACAACGATCTGGAGCTTCAACCAAAGTTCAACAGTGTGACTGCCCAAATGATAGGTATGACTTTTACCGGACGTTTTCAACACTGATTCGGCTTGGCAATGCAACAAAGAAGGAGAAGGAGCCAAAGGGTGGCTGCAGTTTATTCGGAGGTAGTCCGTATGCTCGACAACTGAGCAGTGAGCAAGAACTTTGGCAGACTCATCTTTGTGATTTAATCTGGTTTGAACTGCAAGCTTATATCAATGTCAGAACAAATAAAGATCAGGATGACTTTCTGTGCAATGCTCGAAAGGGAATCAACAGCACTCTAGATCGAGTAATGAGCTTCAGTGCAAGCATTGTTGGAAGTTCAGAGGAGCAGGATAGGTTTCCACTTGGGTGTTTCTGTCATAGATGGCAGAGTGGATATTCTGGAACTTGTCTTCAGCAGGTAATTTGGAGACAGTGTAATGTCTCTGAGCTTGTAACATCACTGTTGGATGAGGTCGAAAATGCCGAGTCTTTATATCCAACACAGAAGGCTCTTGCTGGCGAGCATCCCGTGTATGCAGAGGATAAGTTTCAGCAGCGGATTGCCACGTTGTGTCTGTGGATGACAATTACTCGTGATATTGCCCACAAGATAAAACTGATGGCTGAGATTGTCCAGATTTCGAAACAGTCCTTGGTTGGGACTGCTTGGTCGTGCATTGATCTTCATAGTCTGAGGATGCTGGTGTTGGGTCACTGCAGTAATGAGATTAGTGTTCCTGATGATAACCATTCTTTGTTGGATGACAACAAACAAGAGGCGGGTCCGGAAGCTGACAACTCTGTCGTCTTGGAGACCAACAGTTCAGGATCGATCCCGTGTCGTGATTTCTTACGGCAGAAAAGTGTCCACTTTGAGGATGAGCAAGGTCATGGAAATGATGCACAGTCCCGCAGTAAACATCGCCACAGTCGTGTCAGTCGACCGAACAGCACTGAAGTCACTCCAACGTCAATTTATCGACAGTATGTGGATGCCGTGCTGAAAAAGACTGGACTACGCAAACTGCGAGTGAGATTGAAAGAGCTTCTGGACACAACTCTGCAGAGAGCACGGCTGGCGTTGCTACCAGCTGGCTACAACTGTGAACATGGCATTTCATGCATTACAAAGGTACTTTAGTTTTCATAGTTTCAGTCAGCATCTAGTTGCTCAGTTGGTTTTTGTTTTGGGTGCCTGTAGGCTTTGGTCAGCAGTGCTAGTTGCATTTTGTGCTTTTGTGCAATTCTGAATTCTGATCAGTTTCATTGTTGTTGTTACTAATTTGCTAAGTCCATTCTGAAGTTAAAAAGAATGCATACACGCTGAAATGCAAAATTTACAGATTTTGTGTAACGCTAACTACTTTGTGTATTTTCTGTTATAATTTTTACAAGTTTTACCTTGTTTAATGCTGCTGAGCTTTGTGAAGCAGAACCTAACAAGTGTTTTTGTGATTTACTGATGTTTTTATGTGTATGTTTCAGCGTGTTTCAGTAGATGGCAGCACCGTGTCATGTAAGTCACATGAGGAGGAGAGTAACATATCGACGCTATTAACTCACGGCATCTCCAGTCAGCTGTTTGTCGATTTGTCTTTACCATCATTTCGTCCTACTTACTTGTTCCTTGTACGCATTCCTCTCGACATCATTCATGAATGTCTGAAGCTGCGATTGGAACAGAGGCCCGATAATGATCCCACGCTTCTTAGTCTCCAGTCGGTCAGTCATCTCGATTTCATTCTACCGGATGTAATGATGTATGAATATGAATCTGTTTAATTGTCATGTCAACGTCAACGTCATCATCATCTTACTGAGATTTAACTGGTGGAAATAATATATCTAGGGCCATAGCAGTGGAATGAAAAATAGAAGCGAAAAATTAAATTATATATACTGTGTCTTAATAAAAAACATGCCACAGTTATTTTTCTTTGAATAACTCCTGTGAAAAATTAGCCGATTTTGACAATTTTTAGCATGCAGCGGCACAAAGAAACTTGACGTAAATGGGTGTAATTCAGCCCACCTTTCCCTTATTTTGTTGACACATTACCTTGTGAAATGCAGAAGTTGTAGCTTGGCCATTTACAACAGTGAATTTATAGTAGAAAGTGCATTTGTCTTCTGAAAAAAATCACTGAGACCACGAAATCGTTAAAAATCTATTACATATTCAACATTAATCGTATTCATTTTAAGACGACGCATCAACAGCAACTGAGCCGCTACTAAACGTGCTGTTGGCAAATCGCGTCAGCATCCACTGCTTGCATTTATGCTGGAGGAGGACATTTTGAGTACATGCAGTAATAAAAATGATGTGATGTAACACGTATTACTTTTTAAGAGATAATAACTGTTACTTGTTTCTGTCACTATTCAGTTAATCATTTCTGGGCCGATGCATGCGCTACTTAGTATAAATTTATTATTGTAAAAGGCCAAACTATGACTTCTGAATTTCACAAGGTAGTGTGTCAATGGTATTAAGGTCAGGTGCACTAAACTACAATCGTTTATATCAAGTTTCTTTGTGATATTGCATGCCAAAAATTAAGAAAATTGGCCAATGTTTCACGGAGTTATTCAAAAAATAAAAGTGGCACATTTTTCGTTGAGACACAGTGTATATCAGATAATAATGACAAGGTGCGATGGAAGAAACACGAATGTTCTGGGATGCTAATTAAAGACCATGACTGAGTCACAGTGCTCGAGGAACTTTCCTGGATCACCCCAAGTTGGATTATTTTAGATTAGGTCATTTCGCTCATGTGTTATCTATTTTTCCTGCTGTTTTATTGTTGCTAAATAGCATTGATTATAGGATTTACACATTTGTTTTATTTATGTAATCAATTACTGTTAACATTGTGATGGCACTAAGTGCTCTCTTGAGTGATGACAGGCGATTAAAAAACTACTTACCAACTCACTATTCCCATCAGTAGCTAAAGCTGTAATTGTGACAGACTGCTTGCATTCTAAATGTATTCATTGTTGCCTAACTAACACGATCATAGTCAAAGTATACTGAAGAATGTGACAATCTACATGGCAGGGCCGAGTAATAATAGTCAAGACACTGGTAGAGATTTAGTGAGAAGCATCATTGATTGTGACGCAAAAATGCAGTGGGTTCCTGTTGATACAGTAGACTATCATATTGTGTCGTATGCTGCAGTTGATATACGAGTGCAAGGAAGTGCTGACGGCTGCAGTGACCGTGAAGCAGTATTACATTCACATGGTCGGATCAGTCGTTACTGCTGACGATAGCGATGGCTTTGTTCTTGACATTGAGACTTATGAAGATGACTTACAGAAGATGCTTGAGGTTAGCTGATTATGCCATATGTTACAAGAAATATTATTAGATTGTGACCAATCTAATGTACTCCTTGTGTGCACTATTTGCTCCTGTATTCTTCTAAGTGCTTTATCGTTCCTTTCAATTTGTATTAGAGACCCGGTGAGACCTGTCTAATATTATACTAATAGTGACTGGCGTCGAGGTCGTTATTGGAAATTGTCTTCCCGTCTGTTCAGCACTGTTATCAAAATGGCGCCTCAAAGATAATGGGGTCATGACCTTGACCTTTTGCGGCCATGTATCATCATCGGTCACATGACCATTCGTCTCTTGGTGGTCGACTTCCTATGGGTGGTCCAGAGTGACCATGCATCTATCTGACACCATTATGGAGATATGGTGCCTCAAAGATAATGGGGTCACGTCTTGCAATACTACGACGTATCATTGAGCCACAGTGTATCCGTCACGCAACATTGGAAGTGGATTGGATGATCGGTTCCTAAGATATGGCCATTTGAAGCATGGAGCTATAAATAGACACATTACGTCATTGGCGGTTAATTTCCAAGTGAGAGACGGTCGGTCGCAATGGATGACATATGACGGTTGTTGGTTGTCAATATTATACTGCTGTCATATACTTCTCTTTGCTACGTTAGGAACGTAGCACGTGAGGGGTATAAAATCTATGGTCAATATATCAGCCATAAGTGTGCAGTTATTTGCTAGTAGACTCTTGGCTTTTCATGGACCATGGAGTGAACGCCTCGTACACCTGACTCTCAGTGGGATTTGTTTGCTCGTTGCATTGTGTATTCATTTTTATAGTGTGGGCATCTAGTGGACGTAAAATATTATGAGCATCTAGGATTAGTAGGCTTCAAGGGCAGCCAGTTCGAAGCAAAACCAATAAATAGCAAAAAGTCGCCAACAAGCAGAAATAAGACTAAGATTATAAATACAGGGTGGTCCAAAAAAAACTGCACAAAGTTAATGACACCATAATTTTGCAACCGTACGTCATAGAGTCATGTGGTTTTCAGCAAAATGTTTCGAAAGAAATTTCTTACG
>Ga0209671_1000250_pt1 | contig 31193 bp, 19 predicted proteins | sample WorMetHERISLAND2_2_FD_187401 | JGI IMG/M metagenome (GOLD analysis project Ga0209671, IMG submission 187401) | Marine gutless worms symbiont microbial communities from Max Planck institute for Marine Microbiology, Germany - Olavius geniculatus... | ecosystem: Host-associated > Annelida >...
GGACGTCCCCTCACACGCAGCCGTTTGATTCCCAGAAATTTTTTGCGCAGCCGTGTAATAAATAGCCTAGAATGAACCAAATTTTGCTTCTCGGCGTCCCGTTCAACCTTCATGCAATTTTTTAAAAAATCCGCCATTTTATGCATTCTTGAAAACTAAACAGTAGAATATACAAGTAGGCCTATGTCGTTGCGCAAGTGACTAAAAGTGCACAGAGTCAGCCTCGAATTGTGCCGAAATCGTCTGGGGATCAACTCCACCGCCGCCGAACGAATGCCGGATTTTTCGTACATTTTGCAGATGGAACTCGCTTTTTGTCGCTTGCACGGTGAAGCATGACATGTGTACATGTATTTTAGCGCCGATCAGGTGCAAAAATGAAGACGCCGCAGCCAGCAGGCGTTGAGAAATGAGGCATCGGAAAAAGTGCCTTATGGGCAGGAGTAGTGTCCCTTCCCAATTTTACCTGCTTATTTTGGTGCACTTTGACACTTTCCGAGTGCAAGAATTGCTTATGCACTGTAATTCGCTAATCTAGTCTGAAATTCCAGTTTATGAATTTAGGAAGCGTCCTAAAATCTCCCTAATGGGTGCGAAGCGACGAATCTGACTCACTTTAAATGTTATAGAACGCTTGTGCGTCGACGGCCATGTCAGTCAATGCTCTTCATCTTTAACGACGCCGCTGTTGTGTAAAGACTAAAGACACATCGACAGAGTGCGGAGCAGGTATGCTTAGCCTATCCCGCTGCATACAACCACCTTTCACAACATTCGCAGACACACGCCGACGACGTCGGTCTGCAATTGAAAGAATCTCTGTTCGTATTGTATGTCTGTGTGTGCTAAAGTGAACCCAGATAACGTACATGTAACGAATGCGTATCGACATATCCGCGAAAGAGGTTCACGGACGGCGCCTCCCTCCCGTAGTTGTCCCCAAAAGAAGTGTTGCTTGTTGTCTTCTGGTATAGGGTTTTTGGTGAGCACAACTCCGTGAGACATTTGCAGCTGTATATCGGAAATTTGCAACTTCCTGCCGGCCTACTTTTTATCTACGACGATGCTGTAATATAATAAGAAATTTAGGTCAGGAAAGTTTTAGCTTTCCGATAAACAGCTGCAAATTTCCGACGTAGTAGACGATCCAGAAGTACTCAAAATTTTAATTTTGCCTCTAAATCTCCCAAATGGAAAAATTTGCAGGTCTAAATTTTGTATTTTGGAGGAAATTTTTCGAAGCAAGATTTTTTTTCCGACGAGGTGAAATTTATAGGGAGAGGGTATTGCTCCAGTTTTCGCTTTTTCCTCTGCTCCAAAACCAACGACGTCATTGACCAGCGGCGTGGGTGCTAAAAGTAGCAAGTAAGTGAATAAGTAAAGTAAAATGTGAACATATATAGCACAGTGCATATTGTTAGATTAACCTCAAATGCGCCTAGGCGGGCAGAAAGTTGCTATTTTACGTCAGGCATTAAATTTCCGACAGAAGATATTGTGGGTGCTCAATATTTCATATATGCCTCTAAATTTTGACCTTAATGGAAGTTTTTCAGCCCCAAATATTTCATTTTTAAACGAAAATTTTCGGACCGAAAATTTTTCCGACAATTTCCCGACAGCCCAATTCTTTGGAAGAGGGGAAGGAGGGGAGAGCGGCGGCATTACCCCCTTGCGACGACATCACTACCACAAACATCCGGTGTCAGCAGCACTGGCAGCGTGCCGCGAAGTCATTAGGTCTAACAGGTGTGCACTCGCTTCGAGTCCATTTCCTGACGCGACTGTGTGCCGTATTGTAGGTTTCGACTAACACATTTGGAGTGTTTGGGAGCGTGTGTTATCCACGGCGACGGGCGGGTGGGGTGTGTTTGCCGGCGGAGCTAAGCACAGATGTTAAAATGTTCTATTTTTAACTTACAAAAAAAACGTACAACGCGACAGGCATTAAAACGTTCAAAACGTTGAAAACCGCTGACATCGTAGCGATAATTTGTTCAACAGCTTGCCTAATGCCTAACGATGTACCATACGATTATAAGAGCAAGTATCATTAGACTAACTAGGTATACGGTACCATCACCCATGGCCTACTAATTCGTTTCTACATGTGGTTTTAAAATTGCTAGTAAAAGTTCTGGATGAAATTTTCAATGAACTTTTTAAAATGAAAAAACGTTAAGAAAATTAAAAAAACGTCAAAAACATAGAAACGAGACGGAAATAAAAAAAAACGTTAGAAAGTTTATTACAACCATGGAGCTGAGTAACCGCGAAGTCACGTCATCGCGTGGCGACAGGCGAGCGTCTCCACTGTATGCTCTCAGCTGTTATTAACGCCATCAGAAATGCCGCGAGCGTCAACGCAACGCAACGGACGCAACGTGGGCTACGCAAAGCAACAAACGCAGCTGACCCAACGACGACCGCTGACATCTTTGTGTTCGTCTTTCGAGTCTTTGGCGACTCTTGGCCGTTGCGTCAGTTTCGTTAGTTACGTAATTTTTTGCGTGCATGCGTTTTTTTGCGTTGGACGAAAACCACGCATGGGCGGCACGAAACACACCCCGTGACGGCCAAATGTCAGGTCAAGTCAGGTAGTCGCGTAGTCGTGAGACCGTAGCGTCGCTCTTCCACCGTGACTGCGCTTAATAGCCAGCTTCCATTGATCAGCAGGTGGGCGGTTGTTGTCTCTTCGTAGTTGGTCTATCCACCTGCCATGTGGACGACCGGGACGAAGTTTCCATGTAGGGTCAGGAAGGCGTCCATGAGACAATCTGACGCAACTGTAGAGTGCCTTGTGGGCAGGAACTTCGGGCAGCCAAATGTCGAAGGTTGTCTATAGCTCTTTACGGAAAATCCATCGCAGAGCCACGAAGCGTCATTTGCTAGTATGAGATCAGACAGTGTTACCTGCCAACAAGTAAACGCGATTTGCCTCAACCAGAGCCAGACAGGCCGGTACTCGATTTACCTACCCCGAAGGGATGGAAGACTGAGTTGACCCCCTTGGTGGTTGGTTATATACAGTACCTAGAATAGTCTGGTTAACCTGTCCGCAGACAGTCACCAGTCATTTCAAGTAGTAACTATGTGATAGCGACCCAATCGCGAGAGTCGAACCACGAAATGGCCTCTCGATCTGTACCGATTTACGCCACCCACCACATTCCGAGACATTTCTCCTGACTGAGGCTTAGGATTACTGCCGCGGCAGATTGCGTGAGGTTTATGACCAGACGTAGTCGCGAAAGCGCACTGGACGAAAGTCCTACAAGTTTAGAACACACCCGTAGGACATTCTCCTTGGACGTTCCCCCTGGACGTTTTCCCTCCCGTTTTGCGACCCCGGACGTTTTACCCCTTCATTGTCGTGTTACATGGTGGTCGAATGTGCAAGGTTGGCGTTTAAACTGTGCTGGTGGGATGGGGAAATGTCCAAGGGGTTTTAAGTCCAGGGTGGAAATGTCCGTCTCTCGTCACCGGTACAGGTCACAGTCTCACAGACAAGGCACCGGAGATTTACTGTCAAAGAATGCACACCACCGGTAACGCTGCCAGAGAGTAATGACTGAGTGCCAACTACGCCTTCTAGCGGACGCCGCTCGCATTAAATATCAATGGCCGCCGGAAGAGTCGCAATCAATGAAGAAGTCCGTAGTTACCGTACCAGGCTAGCGCTATGCACGGGAACACGGCTGGTTCAGCTCTCTGTAGGCCTAAAGGCAGGCCAACAGTGAAAGGTCTTTGATGAAAAACACACGAGAACGCGGACGATTGGTTTAGATCAAGGAATATGTTATCGCCCACCTGGAAAGGTGCAATAGGTTCATAAAAATACGTCATGTTTGTAGTGCCGCAGACTGTAACAATGTGCTTTAAGTAGTCGTCAGCTATCGGTGAGGTGGGCCGATCGTACCGCCTATCCAAAGGCCAGCGGAAAGAAAGCGATCTTGCAGAGTGAGTACAGTCCCATAATGAATTATACGCTATGGCTATGCTGCTATATCGAACGTTACAATAAACGCTAGGATATAACACAGTAATTTGGCGCACGTGTGTGAATGGCTGCAGGCAGCAAGTCTGCATTCGTAATTGCGGCCAAATCGCTGCAGCTAGAGACACTGTTTCTATTGACAGCCTGTAGGATCTCGTCATCGCCCTATCGAACGGTACCATCGCCGACCCCCTAAGACGTGCGTTAAGCCACAATACGTGCGTTACAGACGACGACGACGACAGACGACACCGAGCCCAAGACTCGATCTAACGGTCGGCCTACAAGATCGTCTGTGCGGCTGCGCCTTTGTAATATGCCTAATCTTGGTAACAATACAGCGTAGCTGCGCTCAAACGGGTGATTCAGCAACAGGCTGTACGCCCACTGCACTGTAGTACCTGTTCTGGTTATTATCGATCTCTGAGATGATTATTAACAATCGCCTACTTCAGTCTGTTTATCACTTGATAATGAAGTTAAAACGGTTGGGTCGACCAGGCCATAAGGGCATATGAGATCACGGCGTGTGAACCAAGAAATATTCTTACAGCGGTGGCGGAGTCAATGAATGAATGGAACGAATAAAACATCTTTATTGTGCGTCGCAGCCAATAGCTGCATGGATTATAAGCTATTAGCTGAAAGCACAAATACGTACGTCCGGTTAATTTATATTAAAAAATTATATAAAAAATATCCAACGGATTTCTTGGTCAATGTCAAACCTTGGCTACATTCAGATGTCACTTAAAGACCCACTACTTTCAGTCAGCCTTTTCTGCCACCTAGCGTCCATCATCCTATGCGCCCTGATTCTTTCTGAGACTATGGCGCTTTATAAATCATTTACTTACTTACTTACTTACTTACTCACATACAAATTCATACAAACGAGTATAGGCCTAATGGCTCAAACTCATAATGCTTAGCAAATGGCGATACTGTGTTTTGTCTTTTTATCGACTAAAATAATGTGCTTAATATCGTCCAGTATAAAACTCTAGCATTAGTAAGTAGCCTCTGTCGATGCCCTTTCGTCTTGGATTTGGTTGTCCTCGTGCATTGGTATATCGTGTTATATTAGGCCTACTACCAAAGACGTTACAACTACCGATAATTAGTTGTAACGTCTTTGCCTACTACCGAGTGGCGACTGCAGGCGTCTGGTTTCTGTTCTGTACTACGGTAATTCGTGTGACGCCTACAGGAATCAACGACAAGAAACTTCTACTATCGGCGTGTATTATCAAGCTGACCGCAATAAAATGAAGAATTTCGCGCCGCTGAACTTTGAACGTGCGTAGTACTTGTAACCGAAATTAAAAGCCGATTGCGCTCTGTTATCACGGCTTGTGCGGTAGCAACAAGTTGTTGTATAAGCGACGTACCAAGTCAATGAAAAGGCCCTACAGCTCCCACATTTTCAACCGATCTTTTTGAAACGCAAAACCAAAAAAGATATCCGGGATTCAACCCTGCATGCAAAATTTGGTTGACGTGTGACAACAGGAAGGGGGCTGCGAAAATGGCGAATTTTGGCTTACTTTTAGTTCTTTCTTTTTTGTATTCTTCGCCTCGCGACCAGATCACACCGTAGAACCGATCACAACCAATGAGGGCTCAAAACGCGTGTATACAGACACTTTATTTGTTTTCGGGAGACACTCTTACAATTCGTTGCTTTGCAACAACAGAATACCGTAATTAACTTGGTAATTAAACGCAGTAAAAACATCCATATTATTATGCTTATATGTTAATGCGAACTGTTTGTGCTTACACCTACATGCGTTTACAAAAAAATGTCAATGTGCAAAACTGGATTCAGGCTGCAGCGAGTTACTTTTATATGAATTCGTGTTCTCTTACCGACTGTGTAAGTCAAAAAAATGATGAAAATGATATAGGCCCCCTTATACACATGTCAACTATTAAATTAGCTTAATACGCCAATTCTCCAGATTTCAATTATTGCAGAGTTCCCATCGCTGCGGTGTTTTGAGAGTACACATTCATGCACGCGTTGCGTTGCGGCGTGGAACCCGAGTCCGATACACGCGAATCGCCCGCCGCGCAGTCTTCACACAGCACGTGCGTCCATATCCCACGTGAACTGTAAGTACAAACAGACTGCCTCTAAGCTTATAGGCTACCGGAGTGCACGAAGCGTCGGAACTCAACCAACTCCCAGTTCAGTTAATAGTTCAGTTCAGTGCAATTCTGTCGCTTTTGTGCACTCTGTATTATTAGAGACCCACGTCATAGCAAACTGATAGAAGGAGCACTTCGTCGGATCGAATAAAATTGAGATCAGGCGTAAAAAATCCTCTGCTTTCACTCGGATCTTTTAAGGGACAGGGACCTGATGAGCTCATAAAGCCACTCCCGCATTCCCTTAACCAAAATCTTATGGTCGGTTTATTTACACGGTGTCTCAAAAACATCCCGAACATTTTCGATTGTAACTTAAAGATGGATTACCGGATTTTAATATTTTTTGGTAAGAATATTCCTCAGACAACTGGTCATCAGATCGTTATGTATTTTTCCACCTCGCCAATCGTATTTTTCTGCACTACCTGGGGAAATCAGAATCCACGAAATATTGCACTTTTACTTAAAGTGGTATTATTTTTGAATGTAAATAACGCACAAAAACACATTTTGTTTATGTTTTTGACACCTTGGCTAACACTTTATCCAATTGTTTCGTTTTTTTTTCAGCTGCCTGCAATAAAATTGATCAATATGTTGGCCAATTGTGCAATCACAAACATGGAGACGATTTCTCCATTCACTGACAGCAGTATCGATAATGCTATGCTCTAGACTAATCCAGACTTCACCAGTCGCTTCTTGAATTTATAAACATTCCTTAACGTCAAAATGGTAAACATACTGCTGCAAGACAGTCAAATTTTGTAATCGGCTGGCTCTTGGGGGCCACAGATGAAGATAGGCGTAATTTATCGACGTAATTTTACCATTTCAATGCATATTTTGCTTGGTCTGATTTCCCAAGGTAGTGCAAAAACAAACATTGGGTGAGGTGGGAACTTAAACAGTCCTTTAATAAGCAGCTGTGTTAAAAATATGTGTAAAAATGATTGAAATCTGATAATCATGCTTCAAGTTACAGCCAATAACGTTGGGGATGTTTTTTACACGTTTTTCGCATATTTCAACAGACATTTTGCTTGGTTTTCTTTCCCGAGATAGTGCAGAAGCAGACATTGGGTGAGATGAAAAACTGAACAGCCATTTAATAGCAAGTTGTGTCAGGAATATTCGCACCAAAATTATGAGAATCTGATAATTTTTAACTCAAGTTAGAATCGAAAATGTCCAGGATGTTTTTTTTTGAGACACAGTGTAGTCATTTTTTTAAAGTTCGACGTAAGCCTAGCATTCTCTTCCTTCGGATAACTCGTCTAGGCTAGTCTATACGCCGTTGACAACGTCGTCGTAACTTTTAAATTATACCCCGTTCACACGATGAACCAAGTCATCGAGCACTCGTCAAGCCAACTTCACGAAAGTTTGCAATGTTGCAACGTTTAAACGACGGGATAGCCATGTCATCAAGCCAGCTCGTCGAGCAACTGTCCAGTGCTCGAAGAGCTGTTTGCTCGAAGAGCTGGCTTGATGATTTTCATGCCTTGACGAGGCTCGACGAGCGCTCGTCCAGTCAGCTTCGTCGTGTAAACGGGGTATAAGGGCCCACTTCCAAACTAACTTTCGACGTTTGTTATTGTTACGCATTCGGCCCGTGATGACGTGTTTCTGCGATTATGTCGACCAATGACTCAAGACTCAAGTCGCCGTTGATAACGACAATGTGTCGGTTGGTTACGTTACCTGAGTGTGACTTGACGTTTACGTAAACGACGACAGCAGAATGACAACTTGACTGATAGCAGCCAGCCGACTGATTTAACTAGATGACGAAATACAGCGTGCAATTCTTACACAATGACGTTTACCGGGTGGTCCGTACAAAAAAAAATAAGTCCTTAACTTTTACATGTCCATTTAGACAGCGACGTGCCTACATGAGCAACCTGCCATGGCCCCCGCGGCGTTAGAAATGCGCACAATTTTGCTTCCTGATGTTGGCTTTATTAAAAAATATTAACCAATTTTCACAATTCTTCTACTCGCCTTTTACAGTCAGCTTTCAGCTTTAGACTATAAAGTCTACTGAAAGTTACACGGTCAGCGACGTTATAACTCACTAAGGCCCTATTCTGCTAACTATATTAGAGTTACAAGTGACAAAAACTTCCGAGACTTAGGCCTACTTCGCTCGATCTGTGCACAACGACGCTAGTATAGGTTTAGGCCTATACACCGGTGTCAATAAAAAAACAACGCTGATTCTTGCTTCTGGTCCCGGTTTTCGTGCAGCAGAGTACGGTAGCTCGAGGTGGTTAGTAGGCGAAAACAGGCATGAAGCGCTAGACCACCTACGATCTACTGCCGAACTGCGGACAGAAAATGGATGAGTATAATGCAAGACGCTGTGGGATGAGCATGAACGTTTGGGGAGAGAGGGAGAGGCGCCGACTGATACTAGGATCATGAAACGGTTTGCAATAGACCTACCGCTGTGGCATGGCAGGTGCTGCAACTGAGAAAGCGTTGCAGGAAATATTAACTTATGTCACCATCAGGCCGGTAAAGGCGCTCTTACATATGAGATAAAATATACCACAAAACAACTGTCTGGAAGCGGTAGCCGTCGACACCGTTTAAGCGTGGTTCCCATTTAACGTAACGCAAAGAACGCAACAAACGCAAAGACCGCTTCCAGTGGCGTAACTTCCTCGTCAGCATAGTTCGAGAAAACGTGTGAAGCCGTTCAAAAAACGTAAAAAGTCACGTTTTTTGAAATTTTCATAAAAACGTAAAAAACGTTAAAAAACGTAAAAAAAACTTGCCTATATATAAAATAGCGGAAAGTCTTCCAAAAAGTCAGGTTGCAAAAGGCATTACATGTAGGCCTATTATGCAGCAACTATCGACTGTCAGTATTACTACATAAAGTTAGCACTTCTATATACTAAGCAGACAAACAGTCTGTTATAGTTAGTCCACTTCTCCTTCCGCATATTCAGACTCAGGTGCATCATCGTCTGACAGTCTCCACTCCTCCCACTGAACAGTCGTCTCTTGATAGTCCAGCGACTTCAGATTGTCCATCAGCCGTATTAAATCGTATGTGTACCGTATATGGAAAATTTTGCACATTCAGATAAGATTATGCTGTATTGATATAATTACGTTTTTTCCGTTTTTTTGACAGGTCATTTAAAAAACGTAAAAAATCACGTTTTTTTTAATTTTCAAAAAAACGAAAAAAAAACGTTTTCTCGAACTATGGTCGTCAGCGCCCGGAGGCAAGATTGTAACGCATGGGCCTCCCCCCGGCCCGCCATTTGTAGGAGATCTGGGGTAAAACCCTAGCCAATGTGGTGCATTTTAGCTTTAAAAGACGATATCTGGTGGTAACAATTTTTTGAAGATCTTTCTAACGCAATACTTTGCACCAATGATATGCAATTGCTCAAGTAGATTACTAGGCTACATTTCCACTCAAAATCGGCAATAGGCCTATTGGACCAAAATGCTATTGCACATAAGACATATTCTTGCTACACACTTGCTATACCTTGCACATTTTCTGTCAAAAAACACTATCTTAAACCCTGTTCGGTAATGAACATTATCTGGTTCATTGATGAAAAAAACCGTTCTTCATGGTAAATACAAAAATTAATAAATAGGCTAATATAGGCTAATACAAAAATTTAAGGTAACGTGACCCTGGCCACGCCCCCTTTTCTTAAAACGTTTAAAGGTTCATGTCCGCACTGTCCCTGTTAACAAGCATGCAAAATTTAAGGTTCGTATTATAACCGTTTTGAAGCTATCTGAAGATAACAATGCAATGACGTCTTTGTTATTGTGACATCACGTATACGCCATTGAGCACACATACAGAACGACAGACAGAACAACAGAATAGAGTGAAAACAGTAGTTGCCATGTTCACGACATTATACTTGGCGGAGGTAATCAGAAATTGAGAACTATTATGTGGTTTCAGAAATAGAACCTTGGGATCTGGCGCACCTTTGACGCCCCTTTCAAGCCCTTTGGCGCCCCCTGGCGCCCTTTCTGAAGCCGGCGCCCGTTTGCCTCCCGTAGTTACGCCACTGACCGCTTCTATCCTTGTATTTTGGCCGTTGTGTCAGCTGCGTTCGTCACGTAGGCCTACTTTCTTACGTTCTATGCGTGCCCTGCGTTCGGATGCAAACTCTGTTTTATTGCAAATGACAGTGAAGCGTGGCGCTACCGGAGAAGTTGTATTTTATTGCAAGGGGATTCGCGTGTACTGCGATAAAATAACATAAGTACTGGACACCACACTGCTGGGTGGGTAAGCAAGCACGCAGTACGAAAGCCGGAGCGCGCGGTTTTCATTTCACTGCATTGCAGTTGAGTTCATTTCAATCCTGTCGATCTGTACGCACGCTTAATTGTTATTTTAGCCTATTCTATTTTATCGCGCCTGTGCCAGTGCGCTAACACATGTATGTTCGTGCCGTTATCTGCGCACAGAACATTGCATGGCATGGCCAGTAAGACGATGCTGCCACCCGCCGCAGCAGTAGGCCTACACGTAATCGCAACGTGCCGATTGACAAACGAACCCGCTGTGTTTTACATTTAGTCCATGGAACACCATGCAACAGAGCTGTGCACTCGTGTGCAATCGTATGCTTAATTACCTCCGCCAAAGAGGTTATGTGATACGCGGCGTTTATGCTTTCTGTCCGCAAGTTTGTCACCGCAATTACACAAAAAAACTACAGTACTTCCATTTCACTTTCTCTTGTTTAATTTCCATCTAAAACGCTTTCAGTTCGTTTTTTTATTTCAATGCTAGATTAATCTGGCAGCTTGCTGTCATTTTTCTAGTGCAAATTAAATTATAGGCCTAGACCTAACCGGTAAGGTAAAGTATATTTCTGCAAATCGTCTCTCTTAGGCCTACTGTTTACTCTGGCGACATTGTAGATTATATCCCCCTTTCGCAGCGACGCACAAGCCCCCTAATTTTTACACACACTCGGCACAGTGTTACTACAATACCATGGTACGACGTTGTTGCACGGTTATCGGGCTGTTCGATGTTTTGTCGGTGCGTCTGGCGGCCATCAAACACGCCTCCTAGCACGAGCAGAGACATAGTGAAGTTGAACGGTAGCGCCGTCCGTGACTCTGAAATGAACGTGGGTTTCACAGCTCCTCCCTGGAGTGTCAGTGAATGTGTACTTTGATTTGCTTGCGCCTGACGGGATTGAACTTTGTGAGCGGACCTTCTGTTGTTACTGAAAGGCGGTATAATGTAAACGGGTATAATGGGAAACAGCGACAAATACTGATTTGTCGCTGTTTCCCATTATACCCGTTTACACGATGAAGCTAGCTCGTCGAGCACTCGTCAAGCTCGTTCAAGTGTATAGATTGCAAAGACGTAGTTGGGCGAGCTGGCTTGACAAGTGCTTGGTGAATGTTTGGCGAAGCAGCTTGGTGAATGTTTTAGTTATCAAACATGTTTGATTGATATTGCAAGCATTCATCAAGCTGCTTCTACAAGTCTTCATCAAGCATTCGTGAGCTATACATGAACTCTCATCAAGTCAGCTCGATGTGTGCTCGATGAGTGTTCCACGAGCTGGAGCCAGCTTGGTCGTGTAAACGGGGTATTAGACCTACGCTGTCTATACTAAAGCTACCCCAAAGCAGCCACCTTACCACATTCCGATACACCGCAGGAAGGGATCAAAGAAAACATACGACCCGACACAATTGTGCCGGGTTCGAGAACCAGAAGTCGCATAATATACACCGTCGCCGGTCCTCGCCGGTCACGGGGCCAGTCGTCGCCCGGGCGATTACGTCCGTCCGAAACTTTAAATACAAACAGCAAACGTCTTGGCGCCTTCGATATGCACAATCTGGCGCGTTTTAACAGTTTCCTGTCGGTATATACCGTCTTGTGCTACTTCTTTGTGACTTGTAGGCCTATATATTGACTTTTTCGCCAAGCCGCCTACATGTTGAACGGATCTGCTGCAAGAGATAAGCATGTCCGTTAAAAAGAATAGGCCTATTCCTGTTTTGCGTCGTCGTACATAGGCATTCTTGGAGCGTAAGCTTAGGGCCTACTATTCAATTTTGCACGAAAAATACCGTCTCATCAATCGGAACACTATTATCATCGCTATACAAATATATGTAAAAAAAACTTACCAGTTTACATGAGACTATGAGACCCAGATTCCAGACACAGCAGCGTCGTTGGCTAAAAAAGTAGGAGAGCGCAGGAAGTTGCAATTTTCTAACTAACAGCTGTAAATTTCCGACAGAGGAAAACGCGAAAGCTCAAAATTGCAATTCTGCCCAAAATGCCTTCAATGTAGTGCAGAAAATTTGCAGCTACAAAATTCCTACTTCTATGAGAAAATTCTATGACAAGAAGAAAGTTTCCCGACAGTCTAAAGTTGAAGGGAACAATCCCTCCTCTCTGTTTGCCTTTCTCTGCTTCAACGCCACTGTCGAGGCATACTCCCAGGTCTTGACGTGTAATGTACACTGTACTCTCGCAAAAAAGTTGTGGGAAACCCATCGCAGAGCTACGGAGCGTCGTCTGCCATGTGGGATCACCTGCCACCCAACACAGGTGAACGCGCAACGCCGTAACCCATGCAGTCAGACTGGCTGCATGTACTCGATTTACCTACCCTCAACCCCGGTGTTGATTATAGGCGTATACTTATTCCTTAGATGGTTCCGTAGACAATCACCCATCCACGTGATAGCGACCCGACTGGGAGTTGAACCAGCGACCTCTCGATCGTAAGTCTGACATTATGCCGCGACTCCACCGATCCACTCACACACGCTCCGATGAGGGATGAGCTCCGCCGGCCACGGTGGCATGCGGTGTCAGCGTTCCCTTTCTGCGACTTGGTAATTACTTGCTCAGCTGTGCGTGACGCAACACGTCAAAAATCACCATCGTGCTGTAGCAGCTGTTCAGCTATACAGTGTGTTATCATGTACCGGTAGTGTTTGTAATGTTTGTATTAGTTACAGCACTGTTAAAGTGGGTAAGCGAATACGCAGTACCAGCTTATGCCATGCGCTCCAGACAGTGCGGTATCATACTTATGACACGCTCAGATCGCATAGACAACATCTTCGTGTGCTTTGTATGTAACGCACGGCTGTGCAGACACCAGTAGACACCAGATAAATGACTGTGGTTAAATCGAACAATCGAACCATTGCGTCCATTCGTCGTCAATATTGGGCTGACGCAAAGCTCGCGACGCCGAAAGCGCCAAGAACGAAACGTTCATGGGATGGACATGACAACCGGGAAAACTACTGGGTCTTTGTAGTGTAACTGTAGGAAGTCAGACTTGCGATCGAGAGGTTCTTGGTGCGACTACGGGTCGAGTCGCTATCGAGTGTTTACTAGCAGGACGAATGACTGTATGAGGACAGGTGAACAATCTTGGTATATAACTGGACCTTTCATCCTTCCGGAGTAAGTAAATCCAGTACACACCGGTCTGTCTGCAGGCCATGGAGTTGAGGCGAAACGCGTTCATTTGTGCATGTCGGGTGGCGAGGTAACACGATGTGATCCCATATGGCAGGTGACGCTCCGTAGCTATGTGATGGTTTCCTTTAAATTTTCAAGCATGCAAACACGCAGGAAAATATTTGGCCTTTTTCTGCTATACCCCTGACATGATTGTCAGTAAAAAGATGGCTGGCTTGGCTACAAACCAGGACACGCCCAAATATTAAGGGCCAAGCTCTCCCGGGGCTGGCACATTTGGCGCTCCTGAAATGAATATTAACTTTCCAGCGCGGAAAAGAACAGCTGACGACGTAGAGGCCCTACTAGTATATACTACACATCGACTCCAGTTTCTGGCGCCTATCTTTCTCGCGCACGCCTCCACGCCAGCGTTATAAGGTGTTTACACGATCCAGCAAACGTCCAGCAAACGTCTACGTGTTTGTAGCGAATGCTGGCCGTGACGGAATTCTCCGATACCTTTGTTCAATTTCAATCCTTCGACCAAGACAACCGGGTGACCGTGCGCGGGTACTTGGCGTATAAAAGTCCTCAATATACATTTAGTGACAAGACCAAGCGCGTTAGAGGCGTGTACGCGAGACGCGCTATACAAATTGACGACCTTTACCTTTTTACCTTTACCTTTACCAAAAAAATAAAAGATAGCAGAATTATTGTTTTAGTTGCTTCCAAGATATTATTAGTACGAATCCATTGGGAGTCTGAGTGTCTGAGTCCTAAAAAATAAAAACTCTAATGTGATTGGAGTGGAGTCCACTCGACTTCGTCATCACTGCAAATACCGAATGTCTGACTAAGAGTAACTGCATGGGCCTAACAAAATTCCTCTGCTTTGGATTGCAGCTGGCAAAAAAGTGGGTACGGGAGTAAAGTTTGTTTAAAATTTTTTATATCACTATATGTGATCTATTTACAACAACACAACAACACAACAACAACAACTCATAAAAACAAGATGGCACACCAAATAGTAACTTGGATACTAGTTAAATGCAAACCGTTTTTTTTTTCAGTAAAACGTTAAAAACAAACTAAAATAACTGTACAAATTTTTGACTGCCTAATACAAAATTTCAAAAAACGCTAGTGTTTTGGGGGAATTATGGCAATCGGAAGGACAGGAATTTTTCCGGCCGTTTAAAAGTGTCACAGCGTGCTATAGGCTACAATCAGCTGGAAGGTGAGTCAGTCTGGGATCCAATCGGAGCCTGCGGCGTCGCAACGATCGCGTGTTTCTGACAATGTACTATACGGTCAATTGCTGTCAGATTCACTGTCAGTGGTCAAAGGCTGCACGCTGCAGACGTGTTGCGGTCTATAGGCCTATCGCACTCAGTGGCGGTTCTAGCCCCGAAAATCTGAAAGTGCTGTGCTCACAATTAGGCAGTGGTAAAGTCAGAGGATGTATTTAAAAGGCCAACCGTACCGCTTAGGCCTATATCAGAAGGCTAGCGCGCGACTTCTGGTCGCAGAAAGAAAGCGATTTCCCACGGTGAGTACAGTTTCATATAGGCCAACGCTATGGTGACGCTGTTATATCGAACGTTGCAATCAACGCTAGAATACGACACGCACTGTGTAAATGTCAGGCCTAAACCCTGTATGAAAACTATTAGGCTTATTCCATGCTAATCTAGGGGTGCTAAGCCGAAATCTGGAGTTCTATAGCACCCTCCAGCCCCAGGCTAGAACCGCCACTGACCGCACTGCACAAACCGAATTAACATAACCTCGCAATCAGTGCGTGAGAATTAAGGTTTACGTTCAGCTGCAGCTCATAGATCATGCAGGAAGGGGTTAGAAGGATGTGTACGAGACTCATCGCAGAGCAGACGGCGGAGCTGCACCTGTCATGCGGGATCACACCCGACACAGCAGACAGGTAAGCAGGTACCCGATGGGCCGATTTACATATACCGGAGGGTCGAAAGGCTGACTTGACCCAGGCACGAATAAATGGATGAAAGAGCTGGCGAAAATTAATGTAATCTTTAATTAAGTAACTCTATAGAAAAGTTCTGCTTTGCGCATACATAATTAAACATGCACATTTAAAATACAACCAAATGGTGGTTTCTGTATACGCACTGCAGTAGACTAGGCTAAATATTTTTGTGAGCAAATTTTGTGCCGTTGGGTGAAAGGATTCTCCTCGAACGGGTGTGTCAAAAAAGAAATACCCCTATAAAAGTGATTATTTTATCGCTGTTGACAAATAATATAAATCTATTTCATTATAAATTATCACACAAAATAATCGTTTCAAGTTAAAATTAGGAGGTCCCGCATAGGCCTAAAAACAGTAGGCTAAACAAAACGCAGAACACTCACGTTAGTGGACCGTTCGCACTCTGCTGTCAGCGAAGTTGCGACTGGAACGTTTCTGTCACGTGTATTCCACGGGCAAATCGATAATTTCAAAAACTAAGCGAATTGCCAGTGTATGCAGCAACAGGTCAGTTTGTCAACAGAAATTTCACAACACCCGGTAAGCTGATGTTGACAATGTAATGTATTAGAGCGCTATACTACTAAACGGTAGGACCTGGTTCGCAGCGGCGACAGCGACGGCGAAGACAGGCAGAATCATCTGTCGGTCGAATTCAAAACCAGCGACGAAAGTCGGCGCACACACGCACGCAGACAGTAGCGTATCGACCATTCAGCTAGGCGCACCGGCGCAGAGTGATTCACGTAGTTCACGGCAGCAGCAGCAGCAGCAGCAGCAGTGTGTGGGCCTAGTAGCTGCAGCTGCTGAGACGTCCAGCTGCGACCACAGCTGCTGCTGCTGCTGACACACTTGCTGGCACTGGCAGACAATTGCTGTACGGTGAATAGGCGATTCTTACTTAGTAAAAGTATCTAGAACGAAATTTTGTTTACAATACAGTAGTATTTTTCAAGTATTTAGGATGGCTAGTCCTGTAAGGGCCAGTCTGGAATTCAACATGTGATAATTTCGCCCCAAAACCATTTTTGCCGTTTTCGAGTGTTGACTCATATCGCCCTGACATAGGTTTGCAAACTGTGAAAAGTTTTTTTGCATTTTTTATATTCGGAAAACTAACAGAATGTAACTTATTTATCGAACGACCCTCGTATTATGCAAACCTGTGCAAGTTCGCGATAATCAGAAAAAAAACAAATCTTTGAAGAAAATTCATTATTTATGAGGCAGAACACCAACACGTACGACACTTGCTGTAATCGTCAATTAAACCAGACCACTATCGTATAACATGCTAATTAGATATTATATTACAACAACAGTAGCAAACAATACACTCTTTCAATCGCACGTACTTTGTCGAATGCGTGCATTAGAAATGAAATTATAACGGTCGGGAAAAGCACACACAAAAATGTAGCACAATTGGTAGACTATAGAGTGCGGACGAATATATCCCAATCCAATTGCTAACTGGTTATCAAAGTTTATGTCTCTTCTTCAATATACAACAAATCATATAAGACGTCAAAAATGCAACTAAATGGTTTAACAAAACAAAACGCTGTCAATAACTTACACTTGTCAAAATATATCTCGTTCGATATCACAATGCATTGCCAGCTAACGCATTTGCTTATTACACACATGGTAACATGCCGTATGTTATTTTCGTTACACTATTAATGCTACCAGGAGAAAAAGAATACTTATCAATAATCCGCAGTGCATAAATAATATACGTATTAGGCCTACATGTATACTAATTAATTTAATACAGGCAACAACCAACTGTATCGGTTACATACAATCCGCTGAGGCAAAATACTACCAAAAAAACTATTCAACAAGTTTGCTTTAACATGATTTTACATTCCGTGAAGTGAGACGTTAGCCAATTATAATTATGTCTACCATACATAAGAAACACTTCAAACGAATACACATAGGAGCCTACAACTCAGTAAGTGCTTTCTAACTAAGCCAAAGCAAAACGAGTTCCTCTAATCAACAAAACAATCACAGTTGCAATGTAACTAAAGAAACAAGAATGAAATGCAGTAAACTCTCACTGCAGTCATTAGAAAATGCTGCTCAGATAAATGCCCAACGATCTAAGGACCATTCTGTGGCTAAAAACTGAAATTAAGCCACGCATGAAGCTAAACTACTGTGCAGTGTTTAACCTTTTCACCCGCGCAAATTCAATTATCACCAGCAGACGATGAAGATCTATTATTTTTGTCCTGATTTTCGCTTTAGACCTATTGTTTAAGCTGCATCAAATTCCTAGAAAAATGACAGAAATTGTCACCACCAAACGCCATATTTTTATGGGTGAGCACAACGGTTCCCCAGACTCCCAAGCTTGATTTAACGGAAAAGACCGATGAGGGAAAGGGAAAGAAAAAGGAAAAAAAAGGGAAGGGAGGGAGAAAAGGGGAAGAAAGAGTAAGAGGAGGAAGAGTAAGGACGGGGGATTATCAGAGATAATTTATCACCCTCATTGGCGGTATGATAACTTGGCTGCCCCGAGTGTGCACACCTTTGTGATCAATGCTAAAAAAACTCGACACATCATTAACCCACAACACTGCTGGTAACATGGACTACTGTATTTCACTGTGTATCATTAACAATTTGTGTATCATTAACCAGAGCTCAAATTGGAAAAAATAAGTGCCGGTATGGTAGCTTTCCCTTACGCCCCTCCCTTCCCTTCCCTCCCTTCTCTCGAATCCTCCTCCTATCCCGTTCCTCCCTTCATACCCCTCCTTTCCCATAGGATTAAAGGTAAAGGGAGCCATGCCCAAGCTGGGGCGTAGGCGGGGTGCTCATCTCCCACTCGCTGCCGTTGAGCCCGTAGGTGGATAAACCACTCGAGTCCGTGACGCATGGCCAGTGTGACGCCAGACCTACGGTTACCTTCCCAGCCTCGAGGCATCACCGCCCTTTGACCGGTACCAAATTATACTGCTTGGTGACAGAGGCACATGTGTGTGTACAACTTGCCTAAGGTCGTTACCCGGCAGTGTCCTGGTGGGGAGTCGAACCTGCACCCCTGAGTGACCTCAAGATTACAAGTCCGGCGCGTTACCGTTAGACTACCGAGCCACACCCATAGGAGTAGAACTTCTGAAATCCAGCTAGAAAGTCTGGGGAGTGTTAAAGCTCCCCCGCCCAGCGGAGTCCGGAGCAAAGCCCCAGCCGAAATTGAATTGTATGCATCTTTGCCTTAAAATATGACATCTGGTGGCAACAATTTTAATTTTCCTCATAATCAACTGAACAAATTAAGTGCAGTTTAAAGAATAAAGACAAATCTGAACCAAAACGGTTGCTAAATGAACAAGCTAGCACTAATTTGGCCACTAATCAAGCAAATAAATAAGCGATTAGTTGCCTAAATCTCAGAAAACTGCCTGCAAAGCATGCCGGTATATCTGTTCTCCGAAAAGAAGTGATGGTATGCTTTCCAGGCGGCCAAGGAAGTGCTGGTATGCCACACTGGTCCATACCATTCGACGTTGAGTTCAGTGATTAACTGATTTCGTGCAGCAACGTCCGATATTACACGCATTATACGTGTATTGACCGTGCTGAGCAGTGGCACCGCGAGCTGAAGAAGTAGCCAGACAGGAAGTTGCATTTATCTGACAGACATCTGCACATTATAGACAGAGGAAATTTCGGGTGTTCAAAATGTCAACTCTGCACATTAACTGCCCTCAAATTAACTCCAAAGTAAGGGTTTTCAGGCCCAAATTTTGCATTTTCCGACCGAAATTTGTGGACGAGAAAACGATTCTCAGACGTTTTCCAACGGCAGCCAATAGTTTACGAGGGAATAATTGCCATGACCTCACTGCACATTGGTCACATGACAATTTGCTAGTGTCAGTGGATGTTAGTAGCGTTACAGTTTTTGTATTTGACGTCAACATCTGCGTAGGTCTAGACATCGCATGCGACGGATTCTGTAGTAGTCATGCAACCTGACAAGTCACCGTTGCACCAAACACCTACTGACAACAAAATATAGTTTGACTGGATCAGTGGTGCTGTGGCAGGGGGATGGCGATGAGGGGCATTGAATTACCCTAAATTTTGTTAGAAAATCTTCGTTTGGAGCCAAAACTCCCATTTTGGGGAAATATAGCGGCAAAATTAAAATTTTATGCACCCAAAATCTCGTCTGTCGGAAAGTTGCAGCTGTCTGTTTGAATTTGGTCTGTTGAAAAAAATGCCGCTGGACTGAATAGTGTCAAGAATGGAGATACCCATTATTCACAGGTCTGCTAACCCCCAAATCAACACACTGACTACGCGATTCATTACAAACACCTCCTGAAAGTCTATCTACATTAGTTGGCAACTGCAAAAAGTCACTCAACGCTCGCAACAACGGAAAAACGCCGGAAGGTGCATAGGTAGAAACGTTTTCGGCAACGTTTTATCAGTAGGCCAGTCGCTGCGACATTTACAACATTCGGTATATATTGGTCGCCGCAGCACAACAGAGATAGCTGCAGCAGAAATAATGTATTTACAACATGTTAAAACATCGAATCAAGGCCATCCGACTTTTACTGCGCTCAGCACATATCAAATGCTCAGTACTAAACCAAACCCTGAGCATTGCTACTGTAAGAATCTACATCTGTGGAGCAATCATCACAATTACTACTACTGCAACAGTATATAGAATAAAAAAGTCAACAAAAACATCTCAACTCAACAGTATTCTAATACTAGTTTCTCACACATCTGTTCCTTTGACACTTGGAAAATCTTCAAAGGTGCACAAACCTTGCCATCCTAAGTAAAAATTAAAATCACAAAAAGTGCCAAATAATATCAGTCTTCACCACACCCTAGTTTTTAGTGGCACAATTATAAAAGCAAAGAAACTACAATGGTTAAGATGACAACAAGACCGACACAACCAAGTCCAGAGACTTGCAAACTTGAATGTTGTTAGTTTAGCAACAGCAAAAGTATACGCTCCAGCAATATTTTAAACCGGTACTAAAACGATTGGCTAAATAAAGAAAACCGACAGAATCATCATTAAAACGTTTGATACAAAGGTATGCTAAAAACACTGAAATAAATCTGAAAAATTTTCTCTTCGAACTTATTTTGCACATCCCAATTCGAATAATGCAAAGTGATATGAAAAGTCATGTAACATTTACATACAGTTTGAAAATAAAAGGACAGCGACAGCCATGCTATGCAATTTACAAATATACAGACAGAATGCGAATATTCCGTGCCGAGATCTTATAAGAATACAGTGACTACACAAACTATAACTATATGAAAAAGAACAGAAAGAATGCCAAGTGTTAATCTGCAGATTTACACCATTCTGCACAGGACTTAATTCAATGTCAGATGTCATTTTTTGTCTCGATAAATGGTAATTCCAGATTTTAGTGTTGTCAGCTTTTCCTCTATCAATATCATGTGGACAGTACCGTATATTGTCATATTTAACCAACTGTCAAAAAATTGCAGACTTCAAAAATAAACTGAGAATAACAATATAGACTCAAATTTCTATGTAATGCACAAATTTACAGTTATGCTTCTGCAACAAACACATGTGGTCAGTAACAACTTGCATGAAATTCCAGTTCTATTACTAACAAAAATGCACCAATCGATACTTAATTCAGTCATCCCATCTGCCCTAAAGATACTGGCAGCGATATGACTAAAGACTGGGATGGCCTAAATCCACGCAGACTGATGCAGCACCGCCATCAAACTGTACATGCTAGAGGTATGCAGAATGGTTTTTAAAGTTCGGTTCGGTTTTAAAAATAACCACGGTTTTTCGATTCTGAATCGTCAATCATCATGGGTTTAGTTTTATCCAAAAATTTCAGTTTTGATTTTGAATTGGCATAGCTCTGTTTTGCTTTTCTAATTTCTGCTAGCAACTCACTACTAAAGTTTAATATATTGGTTGCACCATAGATGCATATGTCTGTACTTCACATGTTGACTGCAATTCTCATGAAAGCCGATTAAGTTACAGAAAGGCAACTAAACGAAATAATGAAAACTATGAAGAGTTCAGGTCCATTTTTGAAAACCAAAACAGGTTTTCCGCACACTTCTAATACCCGCCAATGACGCCAATACAGGATTACTTACATCATCACAACATGTCGTGCGATTTCCGACACCGCCGCACATTAATTAACTACAAGGCAAACAACTATCAAGTAACAATTTGCATAATTCGTTGCAAATTATGCACTCATTAACATTAACAATGACGATGCATATGCAGCAGCGGAAGCACGTTGCTTGGTATAGTCATGCATAGAGAACAGACAATGAATGCATATTACACATATATCTGCATACGCATACATTGCATAACACCTGTACCAGAAATCCAATGTGACAGGATGCAAGTTTTCGAGTGTCAGACACTGTAAACTAAACTAGAAATTTGGGCCAAAGCCCAACGTGAGTCCGCCCGGCGCCCTAAGTCCGATTGGGAAGACAATTTAGGGGCTCACATTCCTCTCGTAGCAAAGTCACGTGGCTTGAACTCCAATGCATTAGCATACAAAGAACGCGCAGTGTCGACTTAGGGTACGTAGATATTAGCCAACTAACCATTGTTGTTAGTGGACCAAAGTTCACTAAATTTCTTTTGTTTAACGCGGGAGGGACAGTAGTTGATAACACCATTTACTGCTTGTCGATATTTGAGCTTGAAGTTGAAAGTTGTCCTAAATCGCGACAAATTTTGGACATTTTTTGCTATCCCAAATTTTAAGGGGGCGGTGCCCCCCAAAAATTTGTACGCACGTTATTAGCCCCACTTAGCACTACATCACGTGGCAAAGTTTCACTAGGCTACTCCATTTGGCTTAAAAGTTATAGTAGCTAATTTGCTACAATTAAGGCCAATTTTGGACCCCCCTTTGAAAAAAATTGTAAGAAGGTCCAGGTCCCAGGTGGGGAGAGCACTAGCAAGACTTGGTCATTCTATGGCATGTGTAAAAATTTGGGGGTGCAGAACACCTAGGGGTCAAAATATGGTTTTTCGAAAAAGTCGATTTGGATGAGTACAATTTCACCGCTTAATCTCCATGATTAGTGGACCAATGTTCACCGAACTTTTATCACCCAACACGGGGGGATCACGGTACAAAACTTCCTAGTCCGATTTCGAATATCTTCATCCGTTCCAGAGATATTCGCCGCCAAACTTCGAAGTCATCCAAAATCGGGCCAAATTTTGCATGTTTTTGGCTCCTAAAATTTTTTTGGGGAAAGCCTTCTGAAATTTTGAATCAGCATTATAAACTTTGGCCTAGTACTGACCGCCGTGCAAAATTTCACGCCGATCGGCTGATGCATCTTGGAGATCCTATGATTGAAATAAAAAAAATAATAAACATCCGCAGTAAAACTTAAGTCCTCCCAAAAACTATCGTTTCCGAGCAGACTAACTAGCAATAACCTGCAGTAGAGTTGTAGGCAACAGCAGCATCCGCTGTAAAATGGGTACCACTAGGGGCCACAGTTTTCGGTGGCTAATTTTCCTAACTCTGTCTTATCGATGGAATATTTTTGTGTTGCAGTGGAGTCCTCTAACTGACTGCAGAAGTGGTAAGTCGATTTAAGGAGAATGACAGTTCTTGTCAGAAAGCACTGCAAATTTGCATCACCGAGCAAATTCCGCAAAAATTCCATAGAAGTGGCCCAATTCTGCAGCGCAGCTCAAAACTCCATGGCACTCGGAAAACTGTGGTCCTTAGGTACACATAACCTTCTGTGGAAACCCAAGAAACTGAGAAATAGATATCATTGCACAGAGATAAGTGAAACGTGGCCGAAGGCTGATATGAGACCACAGAAATCAAGAGAAGAACTGGCCACAGCCAAAGTGCATATCTGACAGAACGGTGTTGCTGTATCACTCACTATGACTATAACACATCAGGTTATAACAAACAACACTCGAACGACCAAGAGATATAAAACAACGCACAGACAGCTTGTCAGTCACGCCGATCGACAGAAAGCGACAGAGACAGCAAGACAGTTGTAACAACGTATGACAGTTAAACAGTCTGTGGCAAACTGTCCCCAAACACAACAGAAATAAACAACAATTTGCTTTATTTATGCCTCAATAGTAGACGGAGTCGAACTGCCATAACAAAGTGCCACCAAAGCCAATGGTGAGATTTGGTGATCCTTGGATAGTGTTCGAGAGAGATTATGGTTAAAGTCCAAGTCACATCAGTTTACGTAATTGTTATAAAGCACTAGTTGGCTTAATCAAATGTTAATTTGTCAATATTCATTAATCTGCCCGTTTCCAGTGTTATCTTTATACTTTAAAAATAAAGTTTAAAGTGGACAAATGTGACGAAACTGTGACGTCACAAACAACTATTGGCGTCAATGTAGCATTTGGCAGAATTTGAACGCTAGCAGTGTCGATGGAGCGCGGTACTGAGTGAAAAGACTTCGCTTGCATTTCGAGAGTCGCTGTCACACCGGAAGTAGGCCGATTGTATGCCCTTTTCGTTGCACCAATCGCTGACTTATGGTTCCAGAATGCAGGCGAGTTCCCCTCGTTGAGAGCGCGCTGCATCGACGCTATGGCCAGCTCATGGTGTAAAACTTTCTCGCACGCTGCGATACATGCTATAAACAAAACGTAGCAGGTGATGTCATCATTCCGTTCGCACAACATCATTTTTATTGAAAATGATGTAAAGCGATGTTTTTATTTCAGCTGATCAGCGTATTATTAATTAGCATTACATTCTGCACAAATTGAGCTAATATCGTTTATTCGTGTGACTTGGACTTTAAGTGTAAACATAAATTGCATCTTTGGCTACAGTGGACCCAAACCATGATCACTCACCCATGGCTACGTTTAGTGAATAAGAACAACATAATATAAATATATCTAGATGATAATATGTTTCCTCACAGATCCATCGAATTTTGCTTAACATCAGCATCATGAAATTATGAAAAAAAATCAGTCACCATGAACAAGAGAAAAATCTCGCCATAGCAATTCAGGTATGACAAAACACTGTATCACACAATGGGGTAAAATACAACCAAGTTTGCTTTTTGACGTACAGCTTCTCATTGCCAAACCTTTGAAACCCAATGTTCTATCACATACTATATAGCAACACCTTTCATTAAATGGAAGACCAGGAAGCAAAACACTGGCATATTGTTCCAATTAAGGCAGTATATGTTAAATACATAAGCAGCAATCATACTAATAACAACACTACAAAACAACAAAAAAAGACATTACATCTGATAATAGGTTGGCTATGAGATGAATGGCTCGGAAATCAGCTAACTACGCATGGTAAACTAAAATACCTAAGTGATATATGTTTACTACGCAAAATCCACTGCCACACACACGATCCTGTAGTGCATTTGCATCAACCACGAACAAAAATACAATAAAATGTAGTACACGGAAACGACAGAACAAATAAATAACCAATGCAATTCTGCATGTAACAACTACTTAAAACAACGTATAAGTGTAACCGATCATAGGCCATCATATTTGGTAGCAGACAAAACAAAATAAAATAATGAACGAACAACGAAATTTTTGTATTTCAAACAATTCCAATACTGTGACGAAACCATTTGTCACAAAATTTCACTTAAAACAACAAAATTTACTTCAAAGTGTAAGTGTAAGCAACTGTCGGCCATCCAATGTACTAGGAGGCAAAACAAAACAATATTAACCAAACAACAAAATTTTTGTATTTCCAACAATTCAAATAAGATGTGGAAAATCGTTCATCATACCACATGGTAATAACAAAACATAAAAATTTTGGAAATTGTAACACAGCTAAACTAAGCTGTTGAAATGGTTAAACCACATGCAAGCAGTCAGACCAGATATGTGCCAAAAACCACGTCCTACCAGAGCTTACATGTCAAATAATCTCCTAACATCTGGACTCTAAATTGATATTAACATCTTGTGAGTAATAGAAACAAACTACGGCTCAATGGTCAACAAACAAAGCCCTAACAATCAACCAAAAAACCTGCTATAAACTGCTGGTCCTAAGCCAGCTTTTTCCGACTTTGCCCCTGGGCCATGAAGCCACCCTCCACTAATCTTAATATGCCTGGGACAGTGCTGTAAGCTCCTCCAGTGCGGCCCAAGACAAATCCTCAGCTGCAAAACACATTTCTGGAAATTTCTAGCTTGAAAATGGCATGTGGTGCCCAAGTTTATCATAGTTTTTATGCAATGTTTCCTTGTTTTCGCAAATGGGAGAGCCCGGAAGGGACACAGTGATGTGGAGTTTCATCCAAACCCATTAAATTCCCTGTCGCTATGGGCCTACATTGCCAATCCACTGACATATGCTGCGCTACCTCTAAGCACTGATTTCAACAGTCTGATGAGTCTGTAAATAAATATCTTCGCTGTGCAAACTGATTAACCACAAAACACTCGCCTCATCATACAGGAAATCAGCAAACTAAACATGTTAACACCATTGGCTAGTTTGGCCAGCGAATCAGACGTTCGGCATGTTATTCCGGCAACAGCGTTGGCTAGATCGGCTGGCCAATCAGAGTTTTCGATCAAAAATGCGACACATTATTCTGGTAACATCATTAGCTAGAGACTGGTCGTTCAGAAATTCAGTAACAGCATCGGCTAGCTAGCACAGCCAACAAAACAAGCTAAGTACATTATTCCAGTAACACCACTGGCTAGTTCGAACACCCGATCATTGCGATCAACTTACAAAATGACACAAAACCATGTAGCATACCATGTCCAATCAGAGGTTCAGGTCAAAGACTTCCTTCATGAGAGGCTGGATGCCCTCAGGATTGACCTTCAGTAGAACATGCGAGTGCTCTTCGTCCAAGTTGCGGATATCGGTAAGGGTCATCAGCAGGCGCGGGAACAGCGACCGGGCGATGGCAGCTGGGTAGCGCGACTGCAGGTACCTCTGCAGCAGCATGCAGTACTCCTGCTGATGGCTCTCAATCAGTAACTCACACTCAAGCCGGCCCCGGTCCGGCGAGAACAACGAAATCACAAGCAGCAGAATCAACGTGGTTTCGTCGGCGTGCAGGTCGACTGCAAGTGTCCGTACGAACTTCATGTGGGCATCAAACAGCCCTGTGCCAGACTCCGCCACTCGTAGCTGGTCTATGTTCATGGCGCGTGTCTCGGGCCGGTCGACGGGGTCCAAGAAATGTTGCTTCTCCTTGTCGAACGTGATGACCGAGCGTAGGATTAGTAGTTCGATGCTGCCACCCTTGAGCAGATGGATCTGGTCTGATTGAGGCAGCGCTTTAAATGATCGGATCTGCACCGCACAGCATACAGTCTCGATAATAACAATTAGCAATGAGTCAGTCAATCAATTGGGAATTTTTAAAATGGCCAAAGTATAACAAACTAGAAATACGTTCTGTGGAACGAGGTATCTGTCCCATTGCCATGCTATATAGCCTAGCAGCTGTGTTTCAGCATTTGACGCTCTTGCATGACGTCATGCCACTGCGCGTACACGCAAACAGAACGACAGACTAAAATTCAGACATGCCTGGACGTGTCTTTCTACCATGGGCATTGGCATTCACTGCAATATATGAGGTGTCAGCACTTCTACATTGTTTCGGCTTATGACTTCTGTCTTTTTATTTTTATTTCAAGTATTTAGAATGGCTAGTCTTGCAAGGGCCAGTATGGAATTCAACATGTGATAATATCGCCCCAAAGCCATTTTGCCATTTTTGAGTTTTGAGTTATATCGCCCTTACATAGCTTTGTAGACTGTTATAGTTTTTTGCTCTGATTTTTGCTGTTTTAAGTCGACTTTTGTCAAAATTTTTGTAATTTAATTTTATGACACTAAATTTATTCGCTGTTTTCAGAATACCTCCGGGCGGGTAAAGGAAGCTGGTGCAAGGAAAAAAATTATGTTTGCTGTAACAGTGTCTGAGACATTTTAACACATGCTGTGCTGCAGCCAATTTTGTCTTTAAATAAAAACAGTTGCTTGCCATGACAACAGAAGTTTTCAGGGGAAAAATCTACATGACACCATTGCAGAGCCCAGGCCCGAAAACAGGGGGTAGGTAAAATCAGCATGCAATTATCTTTTGCAGGAACCGAGTTATAGTCAATTTTGTCTCCTGATGAACATAGCACAAAGCGCCAAGTAGCCACTGATCAGCTTAAGCTAATAAGTATGCCAATAAGCAGCTATAGTGGCTACACTGTGTCTCAGGAAAAAAACTGTCCGTGTTCTTTTGTTAGCAACTCTGTAAAACATTGGCAAAAATTTCAAAAACAAATTATTTTTGACATGCAACATCCAAAAGAAACTGGATGCAAATGACTATAGTTCTATTGTTCTGTGCACCTCACCTTAATATTGTTCTGGTTTTCACCATATGATAGCTTAGAGTCTCCAGTATTTTACGACAAAATTTCATGCCACTGGGTGAAGGGTGTCCCCACGAACGAGAGGGAGAAAAAGGTGCACCCCTTAAAAAGCGTTATTCTACCGTTATTGGCTCGTCTAACGTGAAAATGGTTGCAGATAGGCAGAGACATGCTGCTTATCGTAACAAGCACTGGTGATGAGCTTCTTAGAAATGTCAACATCGATGACCTTGAATGACCATGAATCAACAAAATAAAGGGTTTTAGTGAATTTTTCACGATTTCAGGCTGCGACACGCATTTCAAGAGTGAATTGCGCCAAAATGGCTAGAGACAGACCAAGACAACCTGCACATGAAATTTCCAGCATTGAATGTAGATTTTAGCAATTTAAGTCTGGACATTCTAGGTTCAAGGAGGCTTGCACACGTGGGTGTCAAAGAGGAGTTCCCCTATTAAAAGTTATTTATCCGCTGCTGGCTTGTCTAACGTAAAAATGGTTGCAGATAAGCACAGACATGCTGCTTAACACAACAAGCACTAACGATGAGCTTCTTAGGATTGTCAACATTGATGACCTTGACTGACCTTGAACCCTAAAAATGGAGGTTTTTAGCGATATTTTGGCTGCAAAAGAGTGAATTGCGACGAAATGGATGGAGACAGACCAAGACTACCTGAGAACAAGAACTGCTATAGGCTTTTGCACGTCTCATGAGTAGGGGTCACAGTTTTCCACGGGCTGCGGAATTTGGCTTTCCCGCCGAATTTTGATATTGCTGCAGAATTTTACAGAAGTTAAAAAATGACTGCCGATTAGTACAATTGTCAGCTTAAAATTAACTATATCATAAAGAAAAATCAAACTGAACGGTTTAAAACTGTGTCCCTATTAATAATTACCATTGTATACGGCACAATTGTAAATGTACACAATGCGACTAATTGACAAATTGCACTTTTGAAAATAAAAAACATCAATAAGATCGACAGTTTCCTTTGTATGTTGCTAGCATAACTGAGCGCCATGAATAAAGCTTAGTTTACGCACAAACGGAAAGGCCAAGGTAAGCCGTGGAATTTGGACAATTTTACCGCGGTAAGCCGCAAAATTTTGCGAACTGGCTTGCGGAATTGGCAAAATTTACCGCGGAAAACTGTGGGCCCTACTCCTGAGCATTAGCTCAGACTTCTTGTTGAAAATTAAATAGTATGTTTAGCTTGAACATTTTTTAATGCTGGAAAATTGGTAGGCAGTCATGTTAAGAAGTCTATAACTTTGTCATCTTTCAACAGAATCACATTTTACTTGGTAGTTAAATGTAGAAGGTTTCACTGAATAAAGCTGCAAAATTTCACATTAAAATCCCAAACAGCTGCTGAGAAAACAGTGAAAAAAATTAGAAGGCTACTTTTTTGCCGCATCCTGTAGTTACTGCTTTAAAATGGTAGTTACTGTAGATGACAAACAGTTTATTAAGAGCTTAAGACAACTAAAAAAAGATGAGAGTTTGAGTTAGTTGGCAACAAGATCTCAAAGTGAAGATTATTAACGTAAAACCAGTAACAGATTTTCGATGATTTTTTTCTGAGCCAACGCATGCACTACCTAGACCAGCAACTGAAAAACCATGACAGCAATGAGCTGGTGTTAGTTGGCAAAATGTATCACTGATGAAAAGTGACTTCAAAGGCAGAGTGATATGATCATAAAAGCATTTGTCTCACATTAAGAAGCAATTATTAGAACAATAATTTTTTACAGCTATAAGACATCAACAACACACACCACAGTTCTGTTAATGCACAAAAATAATGGCAGGATAATATGATAAAATGCAGAATGAGCCAAGAGAACAAACCTGCTTGGCCATGGCGATGACCCGCCGTACACTGAGCTCGGCAATGTTGACAAGATCAGCCAGGTTGGCTCGATCCCGCGGGACGTCCTTGTCCATCTGTATCTCAAGTGACTTACGATACGCCGCTAGCAACTCATTGATGGCATCCGACTCGACTGTTGAGAGCGCCACAGTCTGAGAGGACACCTCACCTATCTTACTGCCTTCTCCACTGCATTGTCTGCGGCAAAAACAGTAAAACAAAACACAAAGTCCACAAACTAGACTGTCAAGCCCCTCCCTCAAGACTAAATGGTGCATGTTCTAGCCACAGAGCATGCTGCAATATTTACATCAATGACATCCTTACTAATCGAATCCACTATTGCCCACTAACTCAAACTCTCATCTTTTCTTTTTAATTGTCTTAAGCTCTTAATGAACTGTTTCTCATCTGCAGTAATTACCAAGATGGTGAGTGATGCATGCACTAGGAGGCTGGGTGGCTAAGCAATGGTAAAAAAAAATCTGAACATGCAACCTGTGATCTTGACCACTGACCTACGAACATAAAAGTCAGCAGCCGTACTTGCAGTTTTCAAGACGGATTTTTGTGCAAAATTTCATCGAGCTAAGTGCAGCGGTTCACGAGTTATCATGGTCACAAGTTTTTTTCATATCCCAATGGTAAATCCGAAAATCCGGTCCTGTTATCTTGATCTTGACCTTGATATTCTTGCAGTTTCAACAGAATGCCAACAAGCAAGTTGCAAAATTGAATGACATCAGAAGCAAAAATCACCACACATCATAAATGCAGCGATTTGATTACTTCAGCAGTTTTATAACTACGTAGTCTACGTTATCCAGTGGGGTAGACAAAGGAAGCCTGGACAGCCCGAGCCCAGGCCACCCCAATCATCCAGACAAAACTGCACTAAATTTGGTCACTTGATTCTCAGGAAAATAGGTAAAATCACTGCCATATTTTTAGCCGACTGTACCTTAATAAAAATCACGCTATTGGCATGGTTGTCATCCGTCCATCCGTTTGTCAATCACGAATGTACTATGGCCAAACGGTGCAAGATAGGGCCTAGATTGCTATTAATCACTAGGACCCACAGTTTTCCAAGCCAGTCCACAAAATTCCGTAGCTCACTGCGGCAAAATTGTTCAAATTCCACAGCTTACTATGTTTGTCCATTTGTGAATAAACTGAGCTCTATTCTGTGCATAAA
>Ga0209671_1000252_pt1 | contig 31136 bp, 22 predicted proteins | sample WorMetHERISLAND2_2_FD_187401 | JGI IMG/M metagenome (GOLD analysis project Ga0209671, IMG submission 187401) | Marine gutless worms symbiont microbial communities from Max Planck institute for Marine Microbiology, Germany - Olavius geniculatus... | ecosystem: Host-associated > Annelida >...
AAACGTTTGCAAAATGTTAAAAGATCTATGTTTCCACGATCTTGTTCGTTTGACTTTAGGTTTTATTCATAATTGAGAACAAGCAGTCATAGATAAGAATAGCTTAGTTTACAATTTAGCTGGTAATTTCACACCAAAAATGCTTAATGTTGTTATTTTTAACCAGCAATTCTGTTATAACACAATAACGTGATCAGCTGCACAATTGCAAAATGGCGTATTTAGTTCTGCAAGAAGTGCACAAGAAAACCTTTTTTTCGAAATGTCGACTTTTGGCTGCTAGCTCAATAAGTCACGTGCATTCCAGCAAAACCGATTTTATTTCCATGTTATTCACAATACGGCATACTTTCATACTGTATCAACATTTTACATGGTGAGGCTGTGAAAAATTAGAATCGAGGTGCAAACTTTATATTTTGATTGTTTCAACTTTTACTTTGTTGTACTTGTGCACTTCTTGCGTACAAGGGACGATCAGTGAAGAGTCTAAATTACAATTAAATTAAATTATTTGCACCAAGTCATCTGTTATATCACTGATATTTATAATTTTGTCTGGTTTTGAATTGGTGGCAAATATTATGACTATACTGTGCACATTAAGTAAGTTTGGTTTTAATAGTGATTTACTGACGTTTGTATTTTTTGGTATTTATCTAATATTATAATTATTTTATTCAGGGGGAGCTCACCTGCGACTTTAGCAGATCAGTTGTGACCCAGTATGATTTCTTGCAACAAAAGCGTGGTATGTACCACAGTTGCGTGTCTTGTTATGTTCCTTACATTTTGCTCACACGTCAATAGAATATCAAGTTCTTTTGTGGTTTAAAATGTTTTCCTTATTTTTTATTCCAAATTTATAGTGTAATTACCGCTTACTGTGTAATGTTCGGTGCTATGCGGTTGTGTTGCAGACGTTAAGACCTTCGTTGGTATTGACTAACGTAATTTTTTCCCCTTATTCACAGACTTGAAGAAATAAGATATCATTCAGTCTGTGTTTGCTGTGCATTGCAGTGGAGCATGATGTAAGTGATGACTACTGTGCAGTTTCTGGTACCATGTTGAAGGGTCATGGAGGAGCCGACTTCTTTGCCATCGACGCTTTCGTCCATGCCGTTTCGGTCTGTTGTTTATAATAAAAATATCCGTAGTCGTTTTCAAGTTGTGTGCTACTGATGTATTCAGCAAATAGTTCTTTCGTTGTTACTTTCGAAAGAAGTCGTGATTTTTGTCAACGACGTCGTCGTTAACGCCGTTAATTTGTACAGCGTTGAACTTGTGGTATTCCGATGGTGATAACTTGCGACAAGGGCGCCCTGCTGTAGCAGTGAACACGGTGCGACGTTTCTTGTGTTTATGAACCCGCTTTCGGTCAGTGACGCCCATCTCCTCTCAGCGCCAAGAGGCAACCTTTCCCCCAACTTGGATGCCCGCCCCTTCCCACTTTTCCCTTCCTTTCCTCCCCTTTCTCGTTCTTTCCCATTTTCTCTTCCCTTCCCTCTTTTTCCCTCTTTTCTTTCACTTCTGTCCTTTCCCCTCCTCCTTTTGCCTTTTTGGTCACCCTCCTTTTAAAAGTAGGACATCTTGAATCCAGCTAGGGCGCCTGGGGGAGCGCCGTAAGCTCCCCCAGCGAGGACTGGGGCGGAGCCGCAGCCGAAATCGAATTCGGTGGATTTTACCCTTTAAAATATGGCATCTGGTGCCAAGAAACTTAATTATTTTCCTAGGAATTAACTGACCAAGTTTGGTGCATGCAGTTTAAATAATAAAGGCAAATAAGGGTGGCGGAACAAATTCATAAGTGAAGGTAGAAATAATCTGCGAGCGAAGCGAGCAGTAAAAAAATGGAGCTGTTGTACGCAGAATTGTCGCAGTCTGTGCCATGCGTTTTTAGGCAATTTTTCCTTCAGTTTTCTGTTTTTTACTCCCCCAACTTTTTCCAGGAGGCATTTGCTGCCATCTGTCAATGGAGTGGACGCCCCTGCTTTCGGTGACATCACACGTTTCGCTGGCAATAAATAAATGTCTGTTGCCGTCATTGGTGATAAGTTTCACCCGAAATTTGGCGCTGTTTTAAGTTACTACGTGACTAACCTATGTGACCACGATACATAAACGTTAAGGAGTATGGACGGACGGTCGGACGGACGGACTGACAGACAACTTGCGGTAGCAGTAGCGTGCTTTTCACTAGGCCCTGTGTGCATTGTGTGGCGATAAATGATAAGTGTAGATAATTTCTAGTTATTGCCGTTCAATGCACTCACTGCAAAACGCAGCACTGCCACCGTAAGTTAGCGTAAACAGCGATTATTATCGTTTATGATAAATTTGACCACTGTATTACGTGTATTTCGTGATTCAACAGCGTCGCCGACCTACCTGGCCGTTGATCTCTCCGTTCAGCTACCACCAACCGTCTGGCAGTGTCTCCGGTCAAGTTGACAACCGTCGCCAACCGGACTTTGCCCGTTGTGGGTCGGCGGACCCGGAACGACCTGCCGGACGACGTGACATCTGCCAAGTCGTTGTCCATCTTCCGCTAGCGTCTCAAGACTCCTCTCTTCACATAATCATTTCCCGACTATTTCCTGGACTAACTGTATTTCCATAGTGGACGCAGCAGTAGCATACATTACTTAGGCCACTTTTAAAAATCTGATTGGTTGATTGATTGATTAAGGCGTGTGGCTGTGACGCAGACTGGAGACGCGAGTCGTATACTGACGGGTCCGGAGGAGAGTCTACGCAGTCACTTTCTCTGCTTCGCCGCCGAGAAGTCAAGACTTGAGCGGCGTGTCATCGACTTGACTTCTGAACAGGTTGCTCTGTAAACTGCGCGCCTCGGCACTTTTGTTATTGTGCGCTCGTTCTATATAGACCACACTACGCGTTCGCCCGTGTGTCTGACGTTCTTATACGTCACGGATTTTTAAAATCGAAGTACAGAAATTGGTGGCAGGATAACCGGTGTGCCAGACGGTTGGTTTCAGTTTAAAAGGTCAGAAGTCAAAATAAGCAGACGTCAAAGATCTCGGGTGACAAAATGATCCATGCGTACGTCCACTGCGCTTTTTGTATGGAAGACATGATACAGGGTGGGTCAAATAAGGCACCATTTTTATATGCTTTAAGTTAGTTTCATCAAATATTAACCGATTTTCAAAATTTCTTCACTGTTGGAATCAAGAGAAAATTTGTAATATCACTATCACTAAAGAGCCCACCACACCTCAAGTGTGTTGCTACACTACCTTGTGAAGTGTCATGTCTTATAAGCAATAGTTGAAAACAAAACTTTTGTAGCAATACTTTTGGACAAATTAGCACCAGATAACAACGTGTTTATTGTCTCAGTTATTGTCTGAAGTAATGGTACATTATCTTTTCACATCTATGTTCAATGTATCCATCTTGCTGCTGGACCATGCACTCAAGCCGGCGATGTCACTGACCACTGACACCGCGTTGTTGTGCTTTTATATGACACAGAGTAGTGTAGGCACACACTTGAGGTGTGGTGGGATCTTTAATGATAGTGCTGTTACAAATGTTTTCCTGATTTTGAAAATCGGTTCATATTTGATGAAGTTCAGGCATATAAAAATGGTGCCCATTTTGGCGTATAGGTCTATATGTTGCTCAACGCTTATAACGGGGAATTCCGTTGAATCGCGGATAACGCTGCATTTCAACGCATTTGAGACGTTCAGCAACTGGACGGATTGCCGCGTACATGTCGGCACTCAGCGCCGACAGCTTCCCTTGTGATATAATTTATATTTTCGTTTTCTGTTACCCTGGTTAAGACTCGCACTGCGCGAGAAGTGACCTTGGTAATGTTTATGTTTATCCGGTGAGTTTCATGCGAGTTACGCCTGTAGGCCTACCTGTTCACATTATTCTGTTACTATGTTTACTGTGCATTTTGAAGGCACGTTAGCAATGCAAAGGTTCATGCGAGATGGCTGAGGTTATGACAAAAAATTGATTGCTTACTTTTTTATCACTTTATCTAAGCGTGTTGATGTCGCCAAATAAACGGCTGTTTGTTGGTTGCTTGCACATAACTTGTTTTTTTGCTGAAGTTTATAACGTAGTGCAATTTTTTTTACCAAGCCAGTGGGAGTGCATGAAATGTGCGATGACAAAAGATCACAGCAATATATTTTTTATTTATATCAAACATTGTTTTTTCGTATTACCACGTAAACTGTCACTTTTAAACGTGGGCTACTTGAATTATGCAGAAAATAGTTCAGCTAAAACTCTGACGTGTGAAATTTACTGTGAGTTATGTGATCGATCATTAAAACTCGTATTGATATTACTGCTGTTAAGTGAGGAAAATGTTTGGTACTTATAAAGGTGAAAGAAAAAGTTCATGTGACGCATAGAATCTACAGGGTGCGGCATAAAAAGTATCCCCTAAAGTTGTTTGCAATTTCCTGAGCAACCGCTTGGAATTTTGTCGCCTAATTTCACACACTTGTTAAGTATTTGTAGTCTAGTAAAAATGCCAATAGGCATCTTATTATTTTCACTTACGACAAAATTACTGGATTTTTCGCGTAATCAAGTCGTCATTTCTCAGGTTCACAAGCAGCAGAATGTGCGCAGAACGAATGGCGCAAACGTAGCGCCTCATTTGACTTTGAGAACTTGACATGTCCATCGTCGGCTTTCACACATGGCAAATTGTCCTAGATCACTTGCAGTGCTTGTGTGAGCTTAGCGACGGATTTCAGTTTTAGTGAGAAATTAAAAATGAATACGATAGCAAATTAAGTAAAGGCTTTTGAGACTTTTCCGTGAAGTTTGCGACACCGACACTACAAGCAACAGGAGCAACCCAGTTTTTTCGCATAACTCGTTACAGCACTGAAGTGTTGAACGTGCAAAATCACGACGTCGTCTTACAAAAAATTTGCTAACTTTGCAAAAACAAAAGAATATCAAATGTCGCTTAGACCGTATATGCAGGTATAAACAGGTAATAGGTGTGTAAAGTTTCGGGTTATAATTTCAAGCGGTTGCTCGGAAAATGGCAGACAACTCTAGGGGATACTTTTTTGCCGCACCCTGTAGACTTCTATAGACCTTACGTAGACTCGAGTTGACTGCTGGTTATATTGTTGATGTTGTACACGAATGTTGTGTCGTGTTTAATATCAGTCAGTGCCACAGTGTCTAGTTTAATTCTGAGTCGCGGACGAAATTTTTTTTGAAAAAAAATTCGTGAAAAATAATGGTAGGCCTATTTCTGTATGTGGTGCAGTCTCTGTATTCGTCGGAAGTGAACTTGGCGGATTGGAGTAGGTCCCCTAAGTGCGTCTTTCTTGTTGGCTTCTGAAATGTGGACCGTTTATTTAGAGATGCCTGTTGTTATTGTGGACGATGTTAAAGGGTGATGCTTGATGCTGAAGCGTCACCGACTCTTGCTTGTGTTTCTTATTTTTTACGCGCGACAGCAGAATGCTTCGCGCGTCATACCTATGGTCTAGGCGTCCGTGTCACCGTATGTGTGTCTGTCTGTCTGTCACACCCTTGAGATACTGGTTCGTTCAGCGTGAAAACAGTTACAGATAGGTATAGACGTGCTGCGTATCACAATAAGCATTAGTGACGAGCTTTTTAGGCGTATCAACGTCGATGACCTTGAACGACCTTGGACTCTCAATATAATGTGTTTTAGTAAATGTTTCTCATTTTCGGGCTGCAACACACATTTTAAGAGTGCATTGCGTCGAAATGGCTGCAGATAGACCAAGACAACGTGCATACGAAATTTTCAGCATTCAACGTAGATTTTAGCAGTCTAAGTCCCTAACCCCTAGGTTCAAGGGGGCCTCCCTAAAAAGTGTCATTTTACCGCTGCTGGCTCATCGAACGTGAAAACAATTGCAGATAGGCATAGACATGCTGCTTATTATAACAAGCACTAGTGATGAGGTTTTTATTGCTGTCAACATTGATGGCCTTGAATGACCGTGAACTTCCAAAATAGAGGGTTTTAAAAGGTGTTTGTGTTCGCAATTTTCGGTTGCGGCGGACATTTCAAGAGTGAATTGCGCCGAAATTACTTGAAGTAGACCGGGACAAACTGTGTGTGAAATTTGTAGCACAGAACGTGCATTTTTACCATCTGATTGTCGACATTTTAGGTTTAAGGAGTCTTCCGTACGGAGGCCTCAAATTTGATTATTTCTTGGAAGACGCATTATTATTCTATTGCACGCCGTAGGTTACATTGATTGGCAGAACCGATGCTGTCGCGCGTCATGTGAGCTTTGCTCACATTACTTGTATAGTCTGCTGTTAATGATTGACGAATACAGTTGAGTATACAAAAAAAATGATTCGCTCAGCGCATAATAAACTCACTCATTCCACAGTTGCAGTTGTACTGTCGATCTCTACCATTCCGTCTGAAGTGTTAGCCCTATAATCGGTCGGTTGAGAGCGCGCGTAGGCTACAATCATTTCATGCATTACCGAAAAAAAACAGCGTTTTAGGCTTACACGACCGGCTGTCGGCGAGCGTGGACAGTGAAGTAAGTGTACCAAACAACTGTCTTGAGTATATAAATTCGTTAAACAATTATCCTACTCTAGACACTGATTTAAGCTACGGCTAAATGAGACTGATCAGCGCTAAGCTCGGAACTGGTCCAATTTCTAAGCAGTCAGCCCGTAGGTGGTGTTATAAAAACCGGAAGCAGGCTGATATTACTGAAGTACTTTACACCGCTCCACCAGGCGCGCGGTTATCTTTCCAGTCACAGAACATACATGTAGGCTACACCTACGTAATTACATTGCAGTGACGGAGCCAGAGACTTGGAGGAACGATCTCCACCAACTTCAGTTGAGAATGCAAGTTTGTTCAGTAAAACTAAAAAAAACTTGTGCCCGCCACGTGCATTTTTGGGACTTTTTTATGCCCAGAAACGTGAACCCCCCTCTCTAACTCCAATTTCTGGCTACATCTCGTTTGTATTACACTGCACATGAAGTCTTGTTATGTAATTCGTGAAACGGCGACGTCGCTCAGATGTGTTGCTGGATCCAGTCGATAAACCTGGTGACTCGCGTGTAGACGCCGGGTTTCTTCGGCGCACCGCAGTCTCTGCCGAAACTAACGATGCCGTGCAGCCACCAACGACCATTGACGCTACACACCAGCTGACCACCGGAGTCGCCACTGCACGCGTCCTTGCCACCCTGCGCGTAGCCCGCACATAGCATGTTGTCCGTGAGAAAACTGCCGTAGAACGAACGCTGACTGCACTGTGTCTGAGCGATGATTGGCACCACTGCCTGCCGAAGAACTGACGACCAGCCGTTGACCACTGCGCAGTCAATCATATTTACAATCATATTTACTTATTTTAGACGATAACCAATCTAGTACAACATAGGCCACGCCTCGCATTATACGCCGATTCCGAGAACTCCAGCCAGAAGCTAATCAGCACAATACATAAGCCTGCGTATACACACTGTGTCTCCAAAAAATGTCACACTTTGTTATTAGTATATCTTCACGAAATATTAACTGATTTTCAAAGTTTTTCACTAGCCCACTCTCTGGACAATACTCAGTAAAGTGATTATTGAATATCCCACCATACCTTAACTGTTTCGCTACACTACCTTGTAAAATATAAATATAAGAAAAAAACTAGCAATAGACAACAATCACATGGCAAACGAACAAGACACTTCAGACAAAGATCGAAGTGAATGATCTGTACGATGCTACACTGTGTTAAAACCATCTTTTGGGTATCTGGCGTGTTGAAAGACACATTTGTATGATTTGTTTCTGGTCTTCCTGCTCACTGGGCCTAGCAGTTCATCCACAGTGGTTCCGTTTTCTCAGTTATGCACGCGTATCGATTTGCAGCTTTATGTCTGGTCGGTGCTTTGCATTTCCCAAGTCTTTTTAGTAAAGTGCCCAGTATTTCCTTTTTGCAGTTTTTTTTTCGAAAATTCTATTAGTATCCTCTGCAAACCGTATTCTTTGAGCTGGTGTAAATTTATATTCACTGCCTTGTCTTTGCTGCTGAATGACATGTTACAACGCCGGTATTTTGTCACCGCATTAAAAGCCATTATACACAATAACATCGTTCGTTTTTGTTTCCAAATGCTGGCGATCCATCTATCGAAAACTAAATATTCTAATTTTAGTATGTAAAAAAGTAAAAAAAGTGCTTGACAAAATAAATTTTTGTTGTGTATTTATTCTGATTATAGTAATTTTTGAATATCTATATTTTACAAGGTAGTGTAGCAACACAGTTAAGGTGTGGTGAGATATTTCATAATCACTTTACTGATAATCGTCCACAGAGTGCGCCAGTGAAAAAAATGTTGAAAATCGGTTAATATTTGGTGAATATATGGATGACAAAGTGTGACAGTTTTGTTGAGGCACAGTGTACGTACTGTGCTAAGAGTTTAATAGTTTGATCATCCGCCAACCATAAAACCCTCCACTAGAACCGAATGCGAAGTGAGTTGGACTAAGGGCTGCAGATATGTCATCATCATCATCATCACATCATCATTCACGTGCGTTTATTAACGGAGCTTGTGGCCATTTGTTACACCAATTAAATCCAATGAAATATGTATGCCTATACTGCATGAGCTGCTGGCTGCTGGACAGAGAATCCCAAAAGACTCTGACAACTCTCCAGAAAAAAAAAACAAAAATAGTAGCGCAAAGAAACCTCTGGCATATCCCCATCCGGTGACGACACACGGCGTGCCTGCAGCGACGCTGAGTTCAGGCACACAGATCGGCTGAACGAAGTTATTGAACTTCAACTCTGTCATCAGCTCAAGTATGGCGATGTCGAAATTGTTGCTGGGTGGTCTGAATGCTTCGTGGACAATGGCGGCGGACAGGTACGATGACTGGCGTGCTGGGTCAATTCTTACCTACACGTACAATGTACATCGCATCACGTACACGACGGCAGACCATGTAGTAGACATTAGTCAGTCGCAATATCGATCTGGGCATAACAAATTTGGAACTCGCTTACTGCCAGAGTAACAAGAAATTTGAGCTAATGCTCACGAGACGCGCGAAAGCCTATAGCAGTTCCGGTTCAGTAGCTTAGCTGAAAATTGGGGTGTTCACGCTGAGTTAATAAACGAATACCAAATTCTGTATCTGGATCGCATAACGACAGTAGTGTGGCGCCACCTTGTGAACGATATAGATTTGTGTCGCAGCCCGAAATCGCCAAAAAACATAAAACCCTTTATTTTGGCGTTCAAGGTCATTCAAGGTCATTGAATTCGGCGCCAATCGAGAGCCAGTGTACGATTTTCTGCTAGTGATTAATAGTAACCTAGACCCTATCTCGCACCGTTAATGAGATACAGCGACTTATTGGCCAAAAATCGCAAATTTTGCCACCCCTTTCATTTAGCGCCCTCGTTCGGGGTGGCTTCCTTCGAATTTATAGAAAAGCTTTACGGTTCTTGAAACTAGCGTCTTCCAGGCAACCGATGGCGAAGATTTGGTGATTCTAGCTTGCACCATTTTTGACTGATCCACCCGTGTGACAGACAGACAGACAGACAGAAATGCGATGGCTAAGACTCGCGCGTTAAAACTACTCAACAAAATGAAATTTTTTGCTATCCTAGGCTATATTTAGCTTTATCATGACTGCTTTTAAAAAGTCTTTTATTGGAAAACTCGCACTAAATTTGCAGTAAAATAATCAACTACAATTTACAAACAAAAATTTGCTTAGTTTGCTACATTTACTTGAGTATTCAAAACCTGACGTTAATATTTCACAAGGTAGTATTATACACCGTGTCCCAAAAAACATTCTGGACATTATTGATTGTAGCTTAAAGAAGAATTATCAAATTTTAATAATTTTTGACAAGAATATTTCTGACACAACTCGCCATCAAATGACCATTTAATTTCCCACTGCACCCAATGTCTGATTCTGCACTATCTGGGGAAAACAAAACCAACAAAATATTGTATTTTTGTCCAAGGGAGCGTTATTATTTAATCAAAATATGACATAAAACATATTTTACATTTCTATCACCTGGACTGACAGTTTATCCAATTGTCCGTTTTACAACTGCCTACAGTAAAAAAATGTTTAAAGTGTCAGCCCATTACGTAACCACAGAGACAGAGATGGTTTCTCGTTTCGTTGACAGCAGCGTCAATGATGTTCTGCTTCAGACCAATTTAGACTTTAGCACTCACTTTTTGAATTAATCAACATTCGTGAAAGTTATCTAGTTGACACAGTGCTGCATGACAGTCAGACAGTATAATTGACTGGCTGTTCGGGGCCACAGGTCCAAAAATATATATATTAAAGTTTTTGTTCATTTTAATGCACATATCACTTGTTTTTGTTTTTCCAGGTAGTGCAGAAGCAGACATTAGGCGAGGTGGGAATTAAAACAGTCGTTTGATGGGCAGTTGTGTCAAAAATGTTGGCACCAAAAATTATTAAAATCTATCACTCCTTCTTCAAGTCATAAACGATAATGTTGGTGATGCTTTTTGACGTATTTTTGTTTTTTTTTTTAACGCAAATATCATTTTTCCCCAAGTAGTGCAGAAGCAGACATTTGTTGAAGTGGTAAATTGGCCGGTTATATGATGGCCAGTTGTGCCAGAAATATTTGTACAAAAAATTATTAAAATTGGTAGACATTTCTTTGAGTAACAATCGGTAATGTTCGGAATGTTTTTTTCGGACACGGTGTAGAATAATATAGCCGGCGTAATTAAGCAAACAAGTCACAATGCGCCGCAGTCTAGACGAACAAAAATGCTTCAAGTAGTCGCTTATAATGTTCGAAAGTAATGTTTTGCTATCAAATCTCGATTGGCAGGTTATTCCATAGGCGCAGATTAGCTGCCGTGAAGCTCCGGTCGCCAATCTGTGACTGTCCGCGGGACCGCACACGTGTAAACGTCGGGAGACTGAATGACGACATCCCACCCCTATGAGAGGTGACAATCGTCTGATAGATACGATGGAGTGAGACTTATAAAAACAGAACCGCCAGTTTGAAATCAATTCTCCGACAACGTATTTAGTACTGCTTAACCCCGGCGTACACACTTAAGCTAATACATTTACGTAGCTTACGGTTAGTGTGTACCAGGCTTTAGTACGAGTACGCAAATCAACAGAAACAATCAAAAGTCGATGTAATAATGACAGAAACACAAAAGCTTAGTTCAAACTCAGAACTACGTATGACGCAAAAGACATTCCGATTTCACACTACAGGTTTTATTCCAACGTTTTGCATTTGTCTTAGAAATGAGTGGACTGCAGTCAGAGTGGTTAAATCGGTTTAAATTTGCCAAATTGTCGCCAAAAATTGCAGTGTCTCAATTTAAGCGAACAGTTAACTTGTGAATCACACTGTTTACATCCTGGTTAAACAAGAAGCCCAGCTGTCGCTAGAATAGTCAACCGTGCTGGTTGTCAGTGACCTTTAAGGTCATCCAAGGTTGATGATTTTCATATAATTTGAAAACCCATATGCCACTTCCTATTAGTGATCAATAGCAACTTAGGCCCCTCCTAGCACTTTATAGCCACAATAGCGCGTAACGGCCTTCAAGGTCATTTAATGTCAATGCTTTCCATCTCATCTGATAGGGCGCATGGTACTTCTTACTAATGAGTATTAGTAACCTTGGCTGTATCTCCCACCGTTTTCGAGATATGACCTGTTTTCCGTTGAAAAACGCATATTTTTCTATACCCCCTACCATTCAACCGCAAATTTGAAAATGTTTACCTTGCACTAGATCGCTAAAATTTTGCATGTCTAGGCCTATGGCACATGGATAATTGTTCGTGTGAAAAGTTTTTCCCTGCAACCTAACGCTTAGCCACAATAGCCCACATCCGTTACAGACAGACGGACGGACGGACGGACGACAACACTACCAATAGCTCGACCGTTACTTAAATACGGTCGGCTAAGAATAAGAGACTCCTTTTCAAACATGGCTCACATAATGACATCACGGTTACTCTTTTCTTTTTTTTGCTCTTTTCTCTTTTTTCTCTTCCTGCGGTTAATGGAGAAAATATTGCAGTTTTTGTCTGTCGCAGATTATAGCTAACCGATTGCTCGTTGCATGCTTGTATTTACGTTAATTATTAACTCTTGTTTCTTTCCTTATGCTATCTATACATTAGCCAATTTGGCTGATTTTATTGGCTTTTTCTTTCACTGCGCAATGTGATTATTGGCAGTCTGTCAGCTGCAAATCGTTCGTTTTACAACACTAAATAAACGAAAATAACGTATATAAATAATGCATAAAAAACCTTCTGATCGTGATCTCCGCATATAACTTTGAAGTGTTCTTTCGGTATTTCGTGATGATAATTGTCGAATCTGTGCAAAACAATTACGACAAACAGTGGCGTCCGTCAGGAAAATATAGTCAGTTGATTCAACGTGTTGGAGATTTAGTTTAAATACACCACATAGGCCTATATATACATTACTCAACGACCGAAAACCCGAACAGAAAAAAAAATCTTGTAAACAGATATGTCAAGTTTATACACTCTGTATTACGAATTTAAACGTAAAAACACGTAAATCTGCAATTGAGCTGTTGTTACTGTAAATTTGTTATAGTAAGAACAGAAAGCGACAGATATTGCAAACCTCAGCACTTACCGAAATATTGCTTAGTACAGTTGCCGCTTTACGTATATAAAGTTTCTGGATCAGATATAAATCCGCATCAAAATCCAATAACTTGGACTTTTGAGACATAACCACCTGGTTTATTCCTCCAAAACATTTTCAAAAAAATTCGTTCAAACCTTTCCGAAAAATCTAACAGACTAACAAGCAGAAACAAACCGTTGCAGACAAACTTGAACCCCAAAACATATTCCGATTCGGCGGATTTAGATGGGGGCTAATTAAGACTTAGTGGCGCCGTCTGTGGCTGCCAGACGTGTTCGTGTGGTCTCTTGTTATTTTCATTTTTTTCACTTGAACTATGTTTCACTGCGAAACATAACTTATACTGTTTTGTGCGTCATAGTGCAAGGAGTGCGACTGTGCGTCTTATCGCTCGTTGTACCGCGGCCGACGATCTAGCCAGGGTCAACGACCTGTACTGTCGCTTCGTGCAGTCAACAACGACGTTTACGTGTTTAAAGTTTTGCTCTGTAGCGGGAGTAGCATGGCAACGCAACGCTCGCGGGGCTACCAGCTCGCCAGCTCTGTCGGCTGCAGTCCGTCCTCCACGCCGCTGCTCGGATTGTATTCCGTGCCCGAAAGTTCGATAACGTGACACCACTACTTCGTGAACCCCATTGGCTTCGGATTCCGGAACGGATCACCTTCAAGCTGTCATGCCTCGTCTTCCGGTCTCTCAACGGCACAGCACCTGTGTACCTCGCCGACAGCATCAACCGTGCAACAGTACGTCACCACGAGGCGGAGTCTGCGTTCCAGCTCATCAACGGCGGTCGTTATTCCAGTAACTCGTTGCAGCACGATCGGGGATCGCGCTTTCCCGGTTGCCGCTGCCCGTGCATGGAACAGTCTACCATCGTTTGTCACGTTATCGTCGTCACTGTCGACTTTTAAGCGTCATTGAAGACGTACTTGTTCGCAACATCCTACTAGTGACGCTCATTCTAGTTCTCCTAGTTTTCTGTTTGCCGAACATGTCGACTCTTAGTGTAATTATGTTACGTGTCCTTGAAGTCTACTAAGATTAAATGCCACAATAATAATTTTCGTGCATAATAATAATAACTAGAAAGCAGTCAGAGCCCGCACACCTCCGCAAAAGCCATGTTGTTCGCCAGGTGGCAGCACCATCTTCGGTTTCGCAGCGGTTTCCCTTATGCCCCATTGAAAGCAGTGGTAACGAAAATTTCAAAGTGATCCAGAATCCAGGATTCTTACCGGATCACTCCCACAATTGAATCACTGACAGTTTTTGCCATTCCCGACTTTCCCACAAAATTTCAGAAAGATCCGTACATAACTTTTTGAGTTATCTTGCTAACACACAGACAGACAAACAAACAAACAAAGTCTGGCAAAAACATTACCTCCTTGGCGGAGGTAATAATATAATAGTGCGTACGTGCGAAGACTGCCTGCGGTTAGCGCGGTAGGCTATTACCGTTTTCCCAAATACCGTGTAACTGTCTAGTATTCTACTGACAGGCAGTGTGCGGCAGTGAGGACGTGTCTACTGTTGAGAACGACGGCTCCACACCACTGGCCCCACGGCGAGTCCACCGTGTACTTGTAGCGCAGGCTGCACTCTGACGGCCACGAGTGAGGGCGCGCTTCCACGCCACCAACGACGCGGTTCGTCGACGTCTTCACTGACGGATGGATCGCCGGGCGGCCGCAGATGTCGTTATCAGGCACCGGACCTGACCATTGCACACAGCACGCAACCAATAGATCCACAATAAAGCTGACGACAAACTAGCGGCGACTTTACAGCTAAGCTATAGCTTCCATCAAAGCGGCGCAGTTGCCGAAACGTCGACAAATTAACCAAAAAAACTTGTAATTCATCGAACTTATATAACTTATTCGTTGCTGAAAAAGTGTCGAACGTGCATTATACATAGGTGTTACTGACCGACATCGTCCACCGCTTCCCAGTCGACGACGAAACCTCGACCATTGTCTTCCGAGTCCGACACGAAGGCAAGGAATAGCGTGGACCCGCTGGACTGAATGAGTTCCTGAGGTAGTCTTTTGCCGCAGTAGACTCCAATGGTCGGCGACTGGTCGCTGTCGCCGTCAAAGACCGACAGGTGATCGTAGACACAGTTCTCCGATAGTTCCACGTCGAATTTGCTGAACGTTAACCTGATTACCTGTCGGCACGGTGTCCCACACATGGTTACACTGCTGATTGACAATACTCAGTGTGCAGACTCGTTTAGGATAAGAGGCGTTATGCTTATGCGCGACTATACCGTAGTCTGTGGTGTGCTACATATTGTCATTTTTTTCTGTCCATGATACAATGAAATCGTTGACAAAAAATCGTTGGCAAAACAAATAGCTATAATGGTTTTTTTTTATTTTTACTGATCTGATCAAATTTTGCAACACAATTATTCATCTTTCTCTGTAACAAGATTTTACCGCCAAGTTATATGGATAGGATACCTTTCCAGACGAAGCGATGATGCGCCAGCGACAGCTGGAACTGCTTGGGTAGCTCTTTCCTAACTGCGGAAAACGCACAGTTCCATTTCGTTCACGTTCTTCCACGAGATAATCTTGTACGCAGGGATCGATGCTCATAGCTGTAAACCATTGCCGCACAATCTGACAATATAGCCCGCTGTAACTAAGGTGAAAGTGATAACTTATTATTCTGCTTCTTCGTCGTGATAGCTTCCGTTGCGTCTACTATTAAAAACGTATTTACATGAAAGACCTTGAAACTTGTTTAATTGCGTAATAGTATATAGGCTACTACTATGTTTGAATATGAAAGACTATGAATATTTTAGCTACATGTTACATATGCATGTATTCATTTAGAATCAAGTAAAATCTCACATAAACAACTGAACATTTTGGAAGTGATCTATGTACGTAGTCGTAGTGAGAAATAAAAATGTTTATCTTACGATGTAGATGTGTAAAATAAAATTGGGTTTTAAGTACAGCTTGTACTAATTAAAACATTTTAATCGATTAATTTCTAAAAATTAACTTTGATTAATCAACTGATTTCGAACAATTTTCGGACTTGAAGATATGGATTTGGTAAAAAGCCAAATACTTGGCAGTAAGTTAAAAACAACTATAACTACAATAAACTGTTTACTGTCGTATACTGATCAACCGTTTGCATATCCTTCGCATCTCGTTGGAGAAATCATGCCTACTGTAATCTACCGACCTTGGTTGAACGTCCACGACAGAGCAAATCGGCCGGCGTTGAACTCCTTGTCTGAGCGGAAGACGACAAAAACTGCAGACGACGACGACGTGAGAGACTGGGGCGGAGTGCGACCGCCGCAGAAACCTTTTTCAAGCAGCGGCGCTTTCGCGTCTCGTCCGTCGTACAGCGACACTGAATCGTCACTACAGCGTATGCTGCCCTCGATGTCCAGTTCGTCAAACCTTACTGTCACCGTCTGCAGCAGCATCAGAATAAAATATCGAGCGCAGAATGGCAAGTCATTTTATCTGTTGTTGACGACATTTCGAGAAGTTCGAAATAAATTTCTATTCAATGCATTTTCTCTTCTGAGCCAGAAGATTTATGAAACAGAAAAAAATGGCCAGAAAACTTTCTGCAAAGTGTAGTAATTCCATTGAAAAAAAGCCGAATGCCACAGAATGTAGTGACTTTCGTACAATTAATTTTTTAACACATGCAGCGATAGTCTTGATAAGAATTCTGACAAAGCGTATTGAAGCAAAAGTAGAAGGGATCGGTTACACTGCGGATGATCAGTTTGGCTTCAGGAGGGACAAAAAGACCAGAGATGCCATTGCAGAACTGAGAGTACTCGGGAGAGAAGTCTTCAACATGGAAAGGATCTCTATGTATGTTTTGATGACTATGAAAAGGTTTTTGATAGGGTGAAGTGGAAAAAGATGATGTGGATGCTGAAAGATATTGGAGTGGATTAGAGAGACAGAAACCTAATTGCAAAGTTGTACTTGAGACAACAAGCTGTTATAAAAGTAAACAACGAATTGTCAGGTTGTTGTGAGATTGGGCAAGGAGTACAACAAGGTTGTCCACTGTCTCCAATACTGTTCAACATCTACATCCAACATGTCATAAACGAAAAAGGGGTTAAAGTTGGAGGTATGTTGGTAAAATGGATCCGTTTTGCAGATGACCAGGCTATGGTCTCTTATACCCAATGTAGACTTTAACGCATAATGGATGTTCTCCAACAGACGTCAGAGAAATACAACATGCGGATAAATGTGAAAAAACCAAAGTTATGCAAATGCCAGGGAGGAAGGGCGGGAAGTTGAGTATAATGGTCAATGGTAAAGAATTAGTCAGTCACACAGTTCTGCTACTTTGCAAGTATAGTGACCAAGAACCGCAGAAGTGAATGTGAAGAAAGACGTCGCATTGCATTGGCAAAGGAAGCTTTCAACAAAAAAAAAGATCTCATGTGTGGATCCCTCAGCCTCCAGCTGAAAAAAAACGCATAGTCAAAGCATTCGTATGGAGTATAGCACTATATGGAAGTGAAACATGGACCCATAAGTGACATAAGAAGGATTGAAGCATTTGAACTGTGAATTTGGCGTAGCATGTTAAAGATATCTTGGACAAAACACAAAAAGAAAGATGAAATACTATAAACAGTTAAAGCAAAAAGGGAAAGAGATTAAGGACATGAATAGACAGAAGAGGTGGTTGGGACATGTGTTGCGTCATCGTTCTTTGGTGAGAACAGTGTTGGAAGGTCGACTGCCAGGGAAGAACGGCAAAAGGTGGTCTAAAAGTGCTATTAAGTTGGCTACTGGAGACAAACGTCAAGTCATGGATTATTCACAACTGAAGGAGCTAGCACAAGAGCGGACAAGATGGAACGTGAACTTGCCCGTAAGGGCAGCAGCATTTTCTCGGCGTTTCTAACGTTATCTTACAGTCTGTTAGAAAATAGCATGCGCATTTGCTTGCTATATTTCATTTTGTAATGAGATGTACACTTCATTTAACATTATGAAATTTTTGCATTTAGTACTTTGTAGTTAAAACGTTTCAATGGAAAACAATATGGAGATACGATGTTTGCCATTCTGCTGTCGATATACGCTATACTGTGTGATATCTAAAGAGTCAGAAAGAAGGAAAGCGCACTTTGGTTTTTGATTTTTGATTGGGCTATAAAAATAGCCTGCCATGTACTGGTGTCTCTTTGAACACACTCCACCAAATAGTAGTTGTTTTAAGAGCGCACTGAGCTAAAAAAAAAACTCCGACTATGCGGTGCCTAGGCCTGTATTATCTTGCGAGATAATGATATTAAAAGTTTGCGACTATAAAGGCATAGCAAGCGTGCAGGAGCGCACTGAAGAGAATGCAGCCACGATAGCGACAAGTTTCTTAACTGTCTGGGTGCATGACCTAAATTACTAACTTACATACTTTAGTATTTACGAGATTAACGAGCAACGCGTCTCGTTTACAGTGTTCTACTGTTTGTAGCGTACTTGACTGTTTTTTTTTCTCGCCGCTTGGTTAAGGCCTACTTGTGTACAAGAAAGTTGAGTCAGTTTAATTCATCAATACCGAGAAAATGCAGCTAGATTTTGCACGTTACGCAAATTGCATAAAATGTGTACGCCATAGCCTTGCGTTGCGTGGTTACCGCTCCGGCCGGCGCCTGGATTCGCCATTGACACAAGGCGTCGTTCGGATAACTGTTCTGCGCGTAGCATGGTGACAGAATTGTTCCACTTGACGAAGTCAGTTCTTCAATATGTCCCGGTAGACAGGCATCAGAGCACAAATCTGCGGCCACACAACGTATACATACTATACAGTCTACACAGACACTCATCGGCACCAACTTTGTGGAAAGATTGGACTTCACTAAATGGAAAAAACAGCGACATTTGAAAACGTTTCAAATCAGGCTTTAGAACATAGATTTTCGACAGTGCCTACTTAGAACAGACGCCTCTGATAACTTTATTTAAGAGGCGCTTTGAAAATTTGCTGACCAATCGATTAACCGACCGATTGACAGTAAGCTAATATGATTGGAAACGCTCAAGAATAGCCTCTATCGACGAAGGTTTGTGGTCCGGTCTCTGAGCCACAATTTGATATATTTTTAATGTTTTTTTTTCATTTTTGGACGAGGGCGTTGGAAGTGTTTGAAAGTTGGGGGAGCAAGCAGTGGCCTGGGCCATGGCGAGCGCGTGGAGCGCGAGCCCGTAACGGGGGTCTGGGGGCGGAGCCCCCAGCGGGGTCCAGGGGCAGAGCCCTTGGTGGGGGGTCAGGGAGCGAAGCCCCCCTGAAGCTGAAAGCTTTTTGGTTCTTGAACGTCCCACGGAGCGGCAAAACTCTAAGATGTCTAAGTCGATTCGACTCAGTCTAACATTGCAGTGCAGAAGGCTCAAACTTTTGGGGGAGCAAGAGCTATGGCCTGCTCTCCCGTGCCAAAAGTTGGGGGAGCAGCTGCTCCCTCTGCTCCCCCTCTTCCAACGTTCATGTTTTTGGATCTGCAGTGTGATCCGGATTAACAGCAAGGCCTCCACCGTGCGACATTTAGCCTACGTTACTATCGAAGGAACAATGAGTTAAGTAAGTAAAGAGAAATCTGTTAATTGTGAGGGTAAGTTGACAGACTCTGCTATGAGTGTGATGTCACCTGCAGGCCTAGCAGCAGTTTTGGCGATAGTCTGCACGTGTTGTTGTTGCTGCTTCTGCTGCTGCTGCTTATCTTCATCATTTCGTTCTTCAACCTGCAGTCAAACGTTTCATTATGAATACTGTGAGCATTTTGCGATAAACTAAAGGTAAAGACACTTTTACGATGTTTTTAATTATTCAGAAAGTGACACTGCCAAATGAACAGAGCGAAAGCGCATGTCATCACGTACGCCTAATCGATTACACGTGAACCACGCTTTTACAGCACATGACCAACGCACAGTTTTCTTTCGACTACGAATTTTAATAATGTTAGCGCTATACAAAATGCTGGATAATCTAATCGCAAGAGGCTTGCATAAAGAGATAAAACCGATTAACCGAAGACGACACTTTGGAAGGAGGTATTGAAAGACCGCGGTAGTACAAAGTAGAAAAAAAAAACGAAAGCACACATCGGCATCCAAGTTCACAGTTAAGGTGGCCAGCTGTGATGGAGTTTTCCTTTCTGGTAGCCTGCCATCGTTTGAAATTGTTATTGTATTGGTTGTGACTGATATGGCAAATAAACTTTTCTCTCTCTCTCTTTCTATCCAAGACTTCGAGTATGCCTATTGTCTACTGGATCGTTACACTTACTGGATCGTAGGCCTAAATATTAAACTAAGCATAATGTCTTTAAAATACCAAATTAAATGTTAATATTCTTAGAGAACAACAGAGCAAACGTTTTGATGCTGAAGTTGTTTATGTTGGACATTGACTCGAGCAATCATTTTGTGCAGCAGCAGCAACAGCTCGTCAGCGTCGCCACGCTCGCTCCGTCGTCTGCGTATAATATTGACACTGTTTTACAACGTCATAAAATGTAATAATATTTACAAATGTTGTTATAAACAAAACGATTTTTATTTTATGGTTTCAAATAACACTGAAAAAACAATTGAAATCACCAAAATAATGTAAACTTATTTCGCGGACTGTTTTACTAATAGACTACGGCGGTATGTATGCTATAATTTCATTTAAAACTGAAGTTATATAAACGTTGGAGTGACATTCAAAGGTTGCTCATGAATAGAGGTCGAAACATGTACGAACAAGTGCACTTTGGCAGCAGTTGCATTGCTGCACGTATTGACCACCTGCGTTTTCCATTGGTTTATGAGTTTTATTTCGCACAGCTTCCATGGCCTACGCAGACAGACCTCTAATCAATAATCATAAGCTATAGCTTATAGTTTTACAGAACTGCTGCCATAACGCATCTAGTTTGTTCGATGATATAGGCCTACATAGAACGCTAAAAATATTATCAGATTGCACTTCGTCAACAAGTTTACAGCTAATACTCACTACAGATAAAAAGGTAATACACTTAATAGGCCGATCATGAAATTGTGAGCCTATTATAGGCTGCGCGGTAGCGCAGCACTGCTGTAAGGGTGAACAGCTATTTCAATGGGAGAACCCAGAATTTGACCCCCCGTATATCCCAAACCCCTTAATTTTTCCAAACTACAATTTGCGCAGATGATTATGTCCGGCATATCTCCTGACGTGCAAAATTTGGTAAAAATCCGTTCACGGGGGGGGGGCTTCCCACGAATAGGTGAAATATAACGCTTGCGTGACTTCTTGTACCTTCCTTTTCTTTTTTGTCCTCCTCTACAGGAAAAACGACTGAACTGATTTAACGCACGATGGCTTATATGACGCGGTTTCGCGCAAGGAAGTGCCTTTTGGAGATTACAAAAATTTTAATTCAACATTTTAACCTATTTTTTACAAAAATGTGCAAAATTACAATGGCGCCTATGGGAAAAATTAGACAATGCTTTAAACCATCATAAATTGTATGTAGGCCTATAAGATAAGAGTCGTAATTTTTGGTTCTATGGAATCGACCAATTTATATTTATCCCTGATTGACCCCCGTTGCCACGGCAACGAGATTTGGGACAAAATTGACTATAACTGTGTAAGAGATATATGCAAAATTTTTGCGTCAATAGCAGGGTTTTCGGGGATGGGCCATCGAATGCTGCCAACCGAATTTTTCCCCGAGCGACCCTCGTTGGTATGGCAACAAAATTTAGGACATAATGGGTTATGCTGCGTTCCATTGGGATTGTGAATTCGTGTTCACCGTGATCACGAGATCGATTCTGTGCCAAATACGCAGTAAACTCGTGAACACAAGTCGTGAACTCGTGATTCTGGCGACTAGATACCTCCATTTTCGTGACGAACAAAATAAATTGGCGGGAAATGACGGAAACGAAGTAAACAAAGTCGTAAAATGCAATAAATTGTAATAAACGGCTATTTTTGGTAATCAACATGCTGCATGACACATTATTATGAATATATGAGTTTTCTGTAATTCAAGCGTAAGATATAGGTCGCCGCATGGATCGCCGTAAGTACAGGGTGGTCCAAAAAAACTAGGTAATGTGGTCAGACAATAAAGGTGCGGTGGGCGGAAGAACTTCGCGTTTACGCGCCATAAATTTCTGCTTGTAACAGTGAAAGAGTGGTAAAAATCGGTGCTGAATTACCGAAGTTATCCCCAAAATAAAACTGGGTATCCGTTTTTTGGACCACCCTGTAGAGCGAATGACACTCGCAGTCGCAGCTGATGTCTGTAGGCAGTGCGGAAAGGTTCGTATAGTGCAAAACTTTCTCACTAGCAATTTTAGTGTAAAGTTAATTAGGATTGTGGTTCAAACTAAACTTACGTTACTTTAAAATTAGAACGCGTATATATTAGGATAGATCCAGTGTTTATTGCATTTTACGACTTTTTATATCTACAACCACGATGTCACCCTTACACTGTAGCCTATATAAACTGAACAGTTTTTTTTACATAAATTATTATTAAAGCTTTATTTCTGAGAGCACTTAGCCCACAGGCTGTAGCGGATTGACGAATATGACCGGCAGGCCAAACACAGTGAAAATGTTGTTAAAATAATGTCGACAAAAACAGCACTTAAAAATACGAGACAAGGTAGTTGACTAATGTTTTTCGTGGTTTTTGTTCAGAATGTCAAACTACACCACAATACGCTCATCATCACAATTACGCGAAGGTGATCACATATCGTGGCCAACTCAAGAGTTGGGGGGAATGTTGAGTCACCACGCCATCGTGGTTGCTGTGCTGGGTGGCGATAAGTTCAGCGTTGTCCACGTGTCTCGCACTGGAAGAGATGGGCAAACAAAGTCATCAGCTGCTGACTCCTTATCACTTGATGGCAATCCAGATTCGCATGAGGTTTGTGAGTGCACCAAAGACCTTGGCGAGTGGGTGCGCAATAAAGAGCTGTGCCGTTACGATTATGAATCGACAGAGTGCTACGAACCGGCCGAGGTCATAGAAAACGCAAGAAGCAAAATTGGCAAGTTTGCTTACAACCTGTTAACTGATAACTGTGAGCATTTTGCGCGATGGTGCAAAACCGGAAAATACGTATCGTATCAAGCTCACGTTCCACAAAGGGTTATAAATGCGGTGGAGATTATCGAAGAATACATAGATTAATTCATAGATGTTAAAAAACTTTAATTTGCAAATAAAAACATAAAACCATGTTTTTTCACTTTTATAAAAAAAACATGTAAAAACATGCATAAAACATTAAACTACAACATTATTCATTCAAGTAAAAAACACCGTCAATCAAATAAAGTCAATAATACTGCTACAAAACACTCGCTCTGTCCAGAAAATGTAGTATATAAATGGAGTATATCTAACTCTAATAAGGCCACAAGCCACACAAAGCAATTTGTTTAGTGTCCGCAACAACAACAGCAACAAAAACACGACATTAAAAAGCACAAAAACATTTTTAAAATAAAAAAAAAACATTTAAAAACATCTTTTAAAAACCTTTATAAAGAACATTAAAAAACGTTTTTTTACATTTATAGATTGATTGATGATAAACTTAACTTAAAAACACATAATGTCTATGTCTATTGATTGGAATTTTTAACGAACTTAGTCATGAGTTAGTCATGAGTTGTCTGTTGATTCTTTGATGTTGTGATGTTGTAATTAGTAAAATCAACTGTCAGAATGATGACGTGAAAACATTTTTTAAAAATATAACTACATTTAAGTAGGTTATAAAACTAAACTTCAGAAATTATTTCCAGTAGTATGTCTCTGTGCTAACGGTTAAAATTGTCATATTGTTGCTAGTTTGTATAAATTGTTACTACACTGTGTCTCAAAAAACGTTCCACTTTGTCATTTTTCATATCTTCGCTAAATATTGACCGATTTTCAAAATTCGTTTACTTGCACATACTGTGGCCAATTAGCAACAAAGTAGTTGTTAAATATCCTACCACACTAACTGTGTTGCTACACTACCAAGGTGAAACATAAATTATTTAAAATCACTAAAATTATTATAATACATATGCAAAAAAAATCATTTTTTGAAACAATTTTTACTAATTTTCATACAGAAATTGAATTATGTTCAGTATTACATACATTTCTGATGTTTGTAAACAAAAGCAGACGATATTGTCGTAAATAACAATTTTTAATGCACTGACGATATACCGGTGATATAATGTGCCGTTTAGCAGTGGAAACAAAGCTCTGATAAGGAACTTGTACCGGTTCAAAAAATACAGTTTTGAAGAATAAAAGCCGGACTGAAGCATACGTGTTTTGGAGAGAACATGATCAGTAATTGATCACTGTGGATATAATGGTATGCTTGCTAAACCACAAACATATCGTTCAATGCGCCAGATATCCAAAGAAACAGGTCTAACAAAGTCTAGCGTCGTACAGATCATTCACTGCATTTTTGGCTGGAAGTGTAGGCTATTTTGTTTACCAACACGCTTGCTGTTTATGATTGCGAGTTTTTCTTGCATTTATATTTCACAAGGTAGTGTAACGACATAGTTAACGTGTGGCGGGATGTTCAATAATCACTTTGTTGCTAATTGTCCGCAGAATGTACCTGTGAAAAAAATTTGAAAATCGGTTAATATTTGGCGAAGATATAGACAATCACAAAGTGGGGCGTTTTGGGGAAATTGTTACTTGTGCACTGTATAAAATTTTATTGTTTTGCACTTTTGTCATTTGTCCGTGTATTATACATAGATTCTTTGGTGTTATGTTAGGTTGTAATTACTAGAATTAACTGTTAGAATAATGATGTTAAAATGTAAAAAAAAATTCTTTGTGTTTTTACTGTGAGCACTGCGCGATGGTGCAAAACCGGAAAAAACCGAGGCTCCTAATCTTGTTAGTCTCCCATTCAACTTCGCTGAATCCGTCCTTATTTTGATTCCAGAACAGTCAGCCTCACTGCAACCTTCATCGTGCATTTCAAACTTGACTACAGTAACTCGATCTATACTATAATCTTCATAAGTCTCAATCCTATACATCGTCTACAACCGATCCAGAACTCCCTTGCCCGTGCTGTCAGATTCAGCTTCTAATTTTACACACACACACACACACACACACACACCACACTACTCCTACTCTTAAAATAATTTATTCACTGGTTTACAATCAATGAATGGCTAAAACGAACACAAGTCGACCACAATCTCATTCGACTTGACTTTACTTCACTTGACGCTTGACAGTGGCATGTGACTTGAGTCGACTTTAAAAGTTGTAATGAACTTGTGTGAACGCTGTGCATAGCTGATATTATAATGACTTTTTGTCCTGTTCAGGCATTGCAGCGGCAACAATGTTTCTGGACTTTCTGTACTTGTTCTCTTACGAGTCATTAAAAGTTACAAGTTGCCCTATACGCCCAAACTCATAAATAGCAGAGTGCGACTTGTATGAGAGAACTGCCATGGTGCAAGATTATTGGTCAAGTCGACTTGAAATGACTTGTAGGCTAATCGGACGCTACTATACAGACCGACTTGACCCCACTTGAAAGGCCCGTGTTGACTCAAGTCGACTTATTCGACCCGCCGCGCAAGTTAGTTGTCATCCATCACCCCATCATTTTTTCTTTCCAACCTCGAAACTTTGCTTTCTCAAAACCTACTTTCCACCAGGCCCGTCGAGAGCCACAGCGGGGCCCGGGAAAACATTCTCGGGGGTCCCGAAACATTTTCGCGGGCCCCTCAGGGAGTGTTTGAATTTTTTGTTTAAAATGGTGCATTCTGGTGTACTTTATATATTTCTGAGCAACGGCGGGGCCCCCAAACGTCGCGAGACCCGGGGTAGCTTATCCCCCTACCACCCTCTCGACGGGCCTGCCCTCCACAGACATCTCGCCCCTCCTACGTACTAATTTCACGGATATATGGGCTTACTTACAGTTCTTGGCCGACGTTAGGTCGAGCTTTGGGTACGGTGTGTCTGCCCGTCTGTCTATCTGTTACGCAGGTATTGTGGCAAAGCGGCACGTACGTCTTACGGAAAAACTGTTCGAAAATGTAAAGAGGGTTGCCCGACGGCTACCCTGTGGTGCCAAGTCGGACCTCTAAAACTCCCTATTTTCCCAAATAAGAATACTGACTGCACCTCAAATACTAGCATTGGGATATGCGGCCAAACCGCTTCAGTTAGCGGCATGGTTAGGCCTACTTTCGGCAGCTTGTAGAAACTTATCAACGCTCTATTTGACGATACCACCGCCGAGCCCCTACTAACACTTGTTTTCCTAAAAATCGCGATTTCGTTTCCCAAAATGTGCACGGCACATTAAGGCTAAACCGTATCAGCAATGTTAACCCTTTCGCTGCGGAGCTCCGTGTGCGTCATGTAATAATGCAATTACGAGATTATGATTATCTCGTCACGTGCAACGAAGTGGTTAACATGGTAGACTAATAAGAAAACCCATACCTACCCTTCTTGCACGCAGACTGCGTGATCCAAGAATGCCGTTAATAGGAGACCGAGAAACGTCATGTAGTAGATGCACAAAACTGTTCGCATTGTCAACGTGCTTCGACTTCTTTCGTCTGCAATATTCACTTTCTGTGCTTGTAAATAGGCCTAAATGCGTTATCATAATCAATGCAAGTTTTTCATCGAATAATCGAACTAACGTTTTGACGCTTCGATTGTCCTTGCTAAGTTGATTAGCTGATACCGTGCGATAAATGCTCAACAATGATGAGAGCCAGACTTAGCCAAAAAGCGACGAGCTAAATGCATTGTTTTTGTAAAGTCTCCTTCGCCGGGGGTGCCATGGGTGCGCTGGGGGTGGGCCGCCGTCGGCTACCGCCCTAGCTCATGGTTGAAGCTCCGCGTTGGCGACCATCGGCCCCACCTCCTCGGTGGCGGCGGCCGCTTCCGCTTCCGGTTGTCCGGTCTGAGGTGGTTGGGTATCAGGGGTACTGTGTCGGGAGTGCTATCCTGCCTCCCACCATCTGGGGTTTGCATGGCTCCAAGCGTAGGTTCGGTAGCCGAGACTTTACCTTCTTCCGACTCAGGAACGGGTCCGCCGGGTAGCCTACCCCTCGCCCTAGGTAGGCCCTACACTAACCAGGTAGGCCTAATGCTTTCCGCTTCTCAGCGGAATGGTGGCAAAATTTTAAGAAGCCTAAAGTTAAATAAAATTGGGGAAAATTTGTTTTAATTATTTAATTTTGCCAAAATCTAGAGGGACTCCCCATACCCTGGTACTTGCCTGAATACTGCAGCGGAAGTAGAGGCGATGACGTAGTTGCGGCACACGTAAGTTTATTCACAGCAGCGGTACGATCGTATAGCGAGATGACGATGTCCGGGTGCGCTCAATCAGGTTTGGTTCGATGTCGTCACACGCCGCGTTCGCGCTAACTTGCCGATCGTTCCGGACTGCAGACTCGCCCAGTCTGTTGACTGGCCGAACGCGATTGACTTTCGGTGACTTTCCCCGACATTAGCGACTTTCCGTACGTTGACTGTTCGATTTCGCTACGCCATGTGGCGCACTTGGGCTCATCCGATCTGACGAATGGCCGAGCGCGACTGGCTTCCGGTTCCGCCCGCCTGAATGCACGCGACGCAAATTTTGAAGACCGACTCTCATAGCGTGGACGACGCGTCTGGCGGCCGTCGGCTTATATACAAAATGCGTGGACGGAAGGGGGAGAGGAAGGGGGCGCACTCCCCACCGGGGACGTGGGTCCCCCTTACAATTTTTTTAAAGGGAGGTCGAAAATTGGCTTAAAATATAGCGTATTGGCCGCGAGAACTTTGGAGCCAAAGGGAGTAGCTCCATGAAACTTTGCCACGTAACGTGCTGCTAGATGGGGGTGATAACGCGAGTACAACTTTTAGGGGGCACCGCCCCCTTAAAATTTAAAAGGGCAAAAAACGTGCAGTACGTTTTACAACAACTTGCGAGTTTGACCGCAAATATCTCTAGACTGAATAGAAATATCGACAAGCTGTAAACAGCGTTATCAAGTACAATTAATTCCGCGTTGAACAAAAGAAATTGTGTGAATTTAGTTTACTAACACCAGAGATTACGCGGCTAATGTTTACCCACCCAAATCAACTTATTCGGAAGGCCATATTTCGGCCCCTAGGGGGTGCTGCGCCCACAAATTTTTACACGCGCTAGAGAATGATTAAGTCTTACTAGCGCACTTCCCATCGGGGACGGGGTCCCCCTTTACAATTTTTTTCAAAGGGGGATCAAAAATTGGCTTAAAATGTAGCGTATTAGCCGCGAGAACTTTGGAGCCAGGAAGAATAGCTTTATTAAACTTTGTCACGTGACGTGCTGCTAGATGGGGGGTGATAACGCGGGTGCAACTTTTGGGGGTCACCGCCCCCTTAAAATTTGGGAGGGCAAAAAACGTCCAAAATTTAGTACGTTTTACGACAACTTTCAAGTTTGACTGCAGATATCTCTAGAACAAATAGAGGTATCGACGAGGGGTAAAAAGCGTTATCAAGTACAATTAATACTGCGTTGAATAAAAACATTTGGTGAACTTTGGTCCACTAACACCAGAGATTACGCGGCTAATGTTTACCCACCCTAAGTAAAAAATGCGCGTTTTGCGTATACTAATGCATTTGAGTGCGGGCCACGTGACTTTGCGACCGGGGAAATTTCACCCCCTCTGTTTTCCCCCAACCGGACTTAGGGCGCCGGGCGGACTCACGTTGGGCTTTGCCCCAAATTTCCAGTTTTATTTGATTTTGGGTCCTTACATTTTGTTAAGACCCAACAGCACGAAGATAATGAAGACTGGCTGGAAAATGCACGAATGGCTGCAGCTTGGAGCACCAAAGAGCCGAAGATCGAAAATTGAGAACAGCTCTGCAGAGGAAGGTAAAACAAGAGCTTACCAAGTTCCAGTTGGGTTCTGCGTGAAGCCACTATTCTCAGTAGACCTACTCTGCATCGATTACGTTTTCTGAGATAACGTTGTAATTTTGCATCAGGAAATCAGATAGGCCTATCTTACAACGTCTAAAGTAGGCCTCTAAAGTAGGCCTAATATAGGCCTATATTTGTTGTGCATATTTGTTTAAGGACTTCAGTCACTTTTTGAGAGAAACTGGACGGGCTGGAGAAATTTCATTCAACGATGTCTACTGGGTACTCGAGCACAAGCACAGTTCAACAGACGACATGGGACTAATTAAAGTAAAATTTGAGAAATAACATCATCTCAACCTTACCGTAAAATAACGTGTGCAAAAACAACGGTCTTGTAAAATGCAGAATGTGTGATAAAACTACAGGCTGTAGTAGCGCTTTAACATCTTAACATTAAATCCTGCAAATACGACAGCTCTGAAGTGCTTCCTACCACAATGCAATAAACCTAGGCACATAACATGACATGAATCTGTATGTAAGCTTTCAATTGCCTAGGCCTGCACATGCGTCGTCGCTGCACGTCAGCCGGTCTCGTCAGAAGTAAGTTACGGACGAACAAGCGCGAAGAAAACAGCGTGGGCCTATGCAAGACACTCACTCATAAACAACGATTTGTCAAACCAAGTCATGCCGAAGTAGGCCTAGAGCCCTAGACCTAGACTATAAGGTCAGCCTAGCAGTAAGCACTTCGCACAGATAAGTTAATGTGATGTATTCAACATTCAGATGCGACCAAATCTTTTAAGGTCTTCTGCAAGTTTTAAACAATGAAATTGAAATGTACACTGTGAATCAAAAAGTATAGGCTTACCGCGGATTGTTTTTGTCATAATTTCAGTAAGATTTATCTTAAAATTCACTGACGTATGCCTACTGTGCGAGAAATCTGCAAAATGTCATCACTTAAAGTTCAAAATAATAATGTGAGAAGTGTTGCTACAATACCTTGTAAAAATACAAAATGCAAGAAAATACTGAGTAATTTGCCAGTTTAGATTATCGCGTCACTTATTTTTACAAAAATGAAATCAAACAAACACAAATTTTCTAGGCTATATTTCTATATTTTACAACGTTGTATAGCGACTGCTTCACTGCATATTTTTGTGGAGTGCATTAATTAAATGAAAACATTTTGAAAATCGGCAAAAACCAACATTTGGTGAAGTTAAGACAGACGAAAACTCTATTTGGCGGTCTACTTTTTCAAGTTCAGTGTATTCTAGTCAACGCAGTTAGCTTAAGGCCTACTTCGGAGATGATAGGTGGATTTCTGAACAGTTTCGGTCGTCAGCGTTTTGCTGTGTATGTCCACTTGAAATTCGCTGCCTGGCAGCTTTCGTGGTCTAGAGCTGATTCAATTAAACACGTTCAGACATCAACTGAAAAAAACACGTTCTTAGTTTTTACGACATCGACGCCGAAATGTAGGGCATACTGAGCGCATTAGAGATTTTTTGGAGTAAGCACTATATGCTTACCAGGGTATAATTGAACCTCTACTTACCGGGTACTTGTACAGTGTAAACCTACCAAGTTACCGAACCTGCAGTTTTATGATTGAGGCCTTAGCAGTAGCTCCCCAAATATTTGCAAAAAGATGAAAAAATGTTTTTGTGTAAGTAGTATTTTGCACAGGCTTTGGAGTAGAGAGGGACATCTACTCCCCAAGTGCACCTAAGGCTGAGTAGAGCATTTAAAGGAATGCCCCCTTGCCCCTCAGTTCATAACTTGTTGTCCTCGATCTTCGATCTCGGGCAACATATTAGAAACTTCGGGTAAAAAATTTTAAATAATGACCTCGATACCAGTCACTATTTGTATACGCGTAGTAGGACGTTTTTACTATTACCGCAGTTTGTGGAGTTGGCAGCGTAAAATTATTTAAAAGTACGTAAAACTGACTTCCTATTAGCGATGTTTATGAGATAAGAAGACTTAAAACCTAAAATCACAGCTTCCCTCGACTCCCCTGAGCCCTCTCATTTAGCCTAATGCTATTGCTCAGAGTGAACCCCTTCAAATTTCTCTTGGAATGTTGTCTCAAAAGATGAACAATGACAAGGAGAATTTTGTAATTCGAGCTTGCATCGTTTTGACACAATACCAGCATGCGACAAACAGAAAGCATCGTTTTGCCGACCATAGCTAACAAAGCATTCTGCACAAAAAGCTATGCTGTACACAGCAAAAACAAAGTGACAGAGACTTCAAATACTGCAGTTTTTACGCGCGAAAGCAGAATGCTTCGCGCGTCTTTGCCATCGTCTGGGCGTCCGTCCGTCTGTCTGTCTGTCCGTCCGTCACACTCGTGAGCTGTATCAAAACGGTGCAAGCTAGGATCACGA
>Ga0209671_1000254_pt1 | contig 31107 bp, 19 predicted proteins | sample WorMetHERISLAND2_2_FD_187401 | JGI IMG/M metagenome (GOLD analysis project Ga0209671, IMG submission 187401) | Marine gutless worms symbiont microbial communities from Max Planck institute for Marine Microbiology, Germany - Olavius geniculatus... | ecosystem: Host-associated > Annelida >...
GTCTTGAGTCTTGACTTAGTGAAGTAAATATTCGTTGTTCTGAAATTGTTTCGTTTGCATTAGCGCAGCACCTCGAAATAACGTCTGTGGGGCCCGTGAATTTCCGAAACTCTTTCCGTGAATTTTCCGTGAAATTTGACATATTTAAAAATTCTGCCGTGAAATCATCCATTTTTCCCGTGAATTCGGTTGGTCCCTAACAATAATTATTGGTGAGTACAACGCAAGCGTAACATTGCACCTAGGTGGACGATTACACTTATGTTGTCTAACTGTATGCAGCCTATTTGCTTGCTAACTAGACCCTAAGCCAGTCGCTGATCTAGGCTTCAGCCAAGGGGGGAATATTTCTCTTCACTCCATTCCTCCCCCTTTCCCGCCACATTTTCCTTCGTTTTCCTTTCCCGTTGTTTTTTTCCTGCCTCTTCCCTTAGAAGTAGAACCCCTTGAATCCAGTTTGGGGCGCTGTGAGCTCCCCCAGGGGGTTTGGTGCGGAGCCCCAGCCGAAATCGAATTTGCTGCATTTTTGCCGTAAAATATAACATCTGGTGGTAATAATTTTAATCATTTTTTTCTGATACACGGACTTATTAATTAGCAGTTTGGCACAGCATATGAAATGTTTACTTTTGCATAGGGGCTCAAAGGAGGGGGTGGCCGCACGTCCACCCCCCCTCCTCTTCTTGGATCTGCCACAGCCCTAAGCCGCCGACTTAGCCGGCCTCCAGCCGCCAGCCGCCAAAATTTTTTGATAAGCCGCCGCCAACGAGAAAATCGCGGCTAAGCCGGGACTTTAGCGGCGAAAATGCTGATCCGAACATGAAATTCAGGGCTAGCTGGCTTTAAAAATTAATACTTCCGGTGGGGGGTCAGGGAGCATAGCCCTCAGAAGCCAAAAAGCTTTAAAAATTCACTTAGCTGAAACTCGTTTTGTGATACAATTCATGCAAGCGTCTAAGAACGAGGAGGCAAGTGCCTTTTCGATCGTGCCTAAATGTAGCTACCGCCAGCTGGGACTAGAGAAGCTTATTTTAGTAAAGTTTTCTAAAACGATTTTTGGGTTTACTTTCTGGGCTTTGGTGAACAAAGAAGACTGGACGCAAAATACTGGCTGGGCCAAAAGTGATACTCTTTCGTGGTCTCAGCCGGCTCACATTCTATTGTTTACCTATATAGTTAATTTCAGTTTTGTCATTTTTTTGGTTTTGTCTAGCGCTTTTTATTGCAATTTATTAAAATTGTGATAAGTCGAATCTTGATTTATGTTTGAAAAATCATCCCACTATCTTGCCGTTTTATATATGTTGGGTTGCTTACTTATTTAATATTTTTTGTTTACGTTTTTTATTTTTGTATTACATATTTAATGCATTGATTTCTATGTTGTGAGTTTGGTTCTTGTTCAATGTTGGTTTTATGTGAGTAATATAGTCCGATTAACGTGTGATTGTGTGTTTTAATGGCGGCACGATTATAGCAATGATGTTGGTTTTGTTGCTTTAGTCTGCTTTTGATTATTTGATGATTTTCATCGGTTTTTAGTTGAGAGTTCGTGATTGTTTACATGTGTGTTGGCGGGAAAGGCGGGAGATTTAAATGCCATGCTAGAAAATTGCTTGAGTCAGTTGTTGGTTGTGCTGTTTGAAATTGGTACTTCATTATACATCCGACCGTATTATACAAAATTAGGCTATTTATTTTATTCAGGCATTTTGTGGCATGTGAACGCAAATTTTATAAAATGACTGTTGAATTGTAGACAGTTAACCTCCCTAGCGGTAAGCCCGAGATGCCCCGGGACAGAGATTTTGTATTAAAAACGGTATGCCGGGCACCGTCGACTTGGAGAGAAGTCGCTGTCATGCGGAGGATGGGTGCAGCAGTTTATACATCGCACTGCGGGGTACCACTGCTAATGACCGTTTTATCGCGTGTCAGACTCTGCAGCGTCTGAGTGTTTAGCGTGCTATCGGACTGCCAGCGTTCCACGGCACAGTCACACATGTTGATGTCTGCGGGTGTCGACAAAATGAGTTTCCGCATTCGTTTCTGTTGCAGTCCTAGTTTCACGTCGTCAACATGTCGAATGCGAAACGTAGACTAGAAAACGTAGGTTTAGATGATGACGAGTCAGATGACAACATACGACAACATAAAAGCATAAAAGCGTAACCCTACAAAACCTAACAATACAGACGAATGAACCAGCAGTGGGTGGCAATTTATTTCGTCACACTCTGACATCGCATCGGACTGTCGACCCGCTCAGCTTGGCGATGTTTGTCTGCCAGTCACTAGGGGTGTCATTAACTGATAAATCAGTCAACGGACAGCTGAAGATCAGCATCGTCTGGCCATGTCATCTATAGAAGCCGTCTAACCATTGTACCGTTTTCGAACAGAAATCCAGTCTAGATTCATACCGCCAAGGAGGTTAAAGCTGTGATATATATGCAGTGACCATTGTTCACTTGAGCTGAATCTCTGGAATGAATGAGCTAATTGGATGAGTGGTTGGTTGAGTAACTGGGTGATTACATGATACATTTTGGTATACCACATGTAAAAAGCGTATGTATGGATCTGCTGTTGTTGCAGTAGGGAATGCTGTAATTAAGCTGAACTTTATTGGTTTAACCATTTCTTAACCTTTTTTTTAACCCTAATCTAATCCCTAACTGTAATCTTAATGCTAACCGTAGCTCCGACTCTGATGCAACATCCACGCATTTGCCAATTCGCTTTTTACCAGAGCCTGATACATTTCAGGTCTGTTTTGACTCAGTGGCATCATGGGTAAAAAAAATAAACAGCAGAGAAAGTTGCAGCTTTTTGACAGATGCTGCCAGTTTTCTACAGAATTCTGGCAGATGGCTGCAGATTTCCAACTCATGAGATTATGAGTGCTCAGAATTTTAATTTTGCTCTTTTATTTCTCCATAATGTAGGTTTTTAGCTTCATACTTTGCATTTTTATACAAAAATATACAAACAGGAAGATTTTTGGAAAATAAAAACTTTAAGGCTTTTGCCTCATCTGCCATGACAGCACTGCTTTGAGCCCTTGACCTGTGAATCCTAACTAAAAACCAGCAGTTTGTGTCACAGCTCTTGCAATCAAAGTTTTGTGTGATAAAGCTGGATCTGTTATTTTACACTATTAGTTGTTGTGCATTTTAGTACCAAAATGCCAGGCAATAACAACAACAAATCATCTCGTAAGAAGCAGTCAAATGATGTCAAGAGGAAGAACCAAGGGAATGATGGAGATACAAATGCTGCTGACAGTGGCAGCAACAATCGGAATGAGCAGAAAAACCTTGACACAGAAACTTCAGCACCTCCAACGAAGAAGCAGAAAACTGTTCAAATAAATGGTGACTCTCTTGTTAATTTTTACATCCAGTAACATTATGTCTTAATTGGATGTTAATTGTTACTTGTTTTGACAGTTGCATTATTATTAGTTGTAAACATTGCATTGTGCAGTTTTGTGATACGTTACTGTCTTCCTCCAATGCTGTTGTCTGGGTTATGGGAAGGGCTTTTGGCATACAATCAAACTGTATGTAGCAATTCCTTCGCCTCCTATTCTCTAGAAAGTAGGCTAGTTAAACAACAAAAAATCTTAGAGTATAATACTATTGGTGAATTGCTTGTTAGTGATATTTCCAGACTAGCTGCTACACTGCTGGTCATTCGCAACATCAACGAGTGTGTTATAGTCAATGCTTGTTCACTTAATATTTGATTACTAACTTTTTGCATATATGTTGACTTTGTTACTTTCTATTTTATGTGGATGTTTGGATATAGCAATGCTAAGTACCAGTAGTGAAGACATGTGCATAAAAACTAGGCATGAGACACTTGGGCAGATGCCCAAAAAACCCTGTGGCTTACATTACATCTGCCTGAGTATCTCAGTCTTGTGGGTTTATTTGGGTAAACCCACCTAAAATCTTTAAAAAGCCCACCCATACTTAATGCAGTGTGCATTTTAGTGACAAAATGCCAGCTTAATCCTGTTGTTTTTTTATAAACACCCACCCCTGTAGACCTTTTATAATAGGTATATGCCCACTCCAAAATTAATGCAATTTTACAGGATGACGACCGTCAGGGAAATGACGGAATTTTTCAGCTGTCACGGAAATGTGAGGGATTTCAGTCAAAATCATGGAAATATCGAGGAAAAATCTGGTCGGAGAAAATTTGCTGAAAATTTTTTCTAAAAATTGCATTGTGTATTTGTGTCACTTACTTTTACTCTCTGTCAATTATTTTATACTGTTTATTGCTGAATTGTGTTTTAGTTTCTAATATTAATATCTATGACATCTATGTTACATTTTAATTTACAGCACTTATTTAGGCTCATAGTACTTACAAAATGATCCGGAATGCTGCAAATCAGTGAATTGTCAGGGATATTAGTAGTGTCTGGAAACTGGTCAACATGATTTTAGTTTTTGTTTCACTAATAATGAAGTATTTTATTACAGTTGAGTTTGTGATATATGTAAATGTACAAATTTGCAAATTATGGTGTATTTTATGCTGTGTGGAGCAAACAGAAACTCATACTTAATCAACCAACTGAAAACCCATACAATTACAAATCCCAAGAGCCCATCAAATTGGGCCTCTTTACAAAAGCTGGTTTTACTTCCAGAAACCCAAAATGTAATAAAGCACAAAAAACACACTTGGTTGGGTTTTTTAAAAAGACTTTTGCAACTCTGATAAGAACTGTGATTCTGTCACTGACACCACTGGTACTGTGTTTCTTAAAGCAAACCAGTCTCATTGCTTTTGACTTATGTTACCTGTCATGATTTTTACAGACAATGCAGCTTCTGCTAGTAACCAAGGAAAACCAGTGCAGAAGTCTCGGACAAGAATCACAGCAGCATCTAAGAAAAAGAATACAGTCACTAAGAAGTCCGCTGCTACCAGTGAAGGTATGGATGTAATAAGCTGCAATGAAGTGATAACTGGGACAAGAGGTAAAGTTCAGCTCTGTTGATTAGCCAGTAAATAGAATTATTTTGCAATGCAGACTTTCGATATTTGTATATTTATTTGTGATGTGTAGTAACATTGTCAAGTTTCTTGAGTGAAGGTCTATTATGCAACTACATAATATTTTTATATTTTGTTTTATTTTTTGTTTTCTTCTGCTCTGTTAATGATGCTTGTCACAATACAGCATTTGCCCTATTTTTTGTGGAGTCATTTTGAGTGTGTATGTGTTGTATTGCTGAAGTTAACATACTTATTTTAAAAACAAACTGTTCAGCTTTATATAACTAGTATTAGTTTATAAGATGTCTTTAGAAGTTGGGCCTTCTAAAAAACCCTGTGCTTGAAACACAATACAACCCACTGGGTTCTTAAACCCCTTTTTCGCACCTGGTAATTGTATGAAGCTGTATATCATGTATCAAGTGTTTTGAAATTTGTGTTGTTTTGCTTTTCAGCTGTTCGTTGTGTTCAGCCAAGTCAGCCCGGCCTGGTTCTTGCACTCGGGGAAGGTGACACAGGGCAGTTGGGTCTTGGACCTGATGTTATGGATCGGTCTAAACCTGCACGTGTCAATCTGCCAGCAGATGTCATTCAAATCTGTGCCGGTGGCATGCACTCTGTTTGCTTAACAGTTAACGGAGAAGTTAGTCATCACAATATCTTGAGCTATCGACTATCACATTTAATTCTTCGTTTGTATTTTGGCATCTGGTCATGTTTTATGTGTAAATTTATTTTTTGCTGATGTGGTTCAGTTTCAACTTAAATCAGTTCAGAAGTCAGTACGTCTATTCTCTAGTACAGACCCAACTTATTTTTTCCAGAAAATTTATTTAGTCTACTGGCTGTTTTGGTAATTGAATAATGAATATTTAAAGACCCAGAATGATGCTGGGTTTTGAAATAAATGGCAAGTAACTGGCTAGTGAAGTATTGTATATTATTAACCCTGATAGATGGTGGCTAAAATGTGCTTACGTTACTGTGCTGTATTGTCAGCATTCGTACTATGTAGCGTGGTAATTTCCTGACATTGAATTAGCAATTGCCCTCTGCCAAACACCAAATTTTAGCCTGTCGAAGAATTTTCTTTTGCAATTTTGTGGAAGTTAAGAAGCAGAATTAAAGTTTTGCACACCTACCTGTATATCTCGTCTGTTGGAAAGTTGAAATTTTATGCCCTCCCAAACGTTTCAACAAAGATGTTTTTGATGACAGATCTCTGACCAAAGTGCTGTTGAATGTTATGCTGAAAGGTCTACACATTTGGATGCAATGACGAAGGCGCTTTAGGTCGTAAAGTTGACGATGAAGATGAGTGTATGACTCCAGGCAAGGTTGATCTACCAGAGAAAGTGCTGTCAGTGTCGGCCGGTGACAGTCACACTGCAGCACTGGCAAAGGACGGCCATGTGTTCATCTGGGGAACATTTCGGGTCAGTTTGCAGCAACAATTTTTCTAAAATTAAATATTGATTAATAATTTTATTTCATAAAAAGCTAAACAAATGTGAACACACAAGTTTTTGTGTAAAAAAAATCACTGGGTATGTTTACTCAGTTAACAACTATCAAAAATGTAGTAAGTCACAATCAGCAAGTGTTTCTTTCTCATCCAGTATTGTAGGTATACTAAAATGTTTATGTTCTCTGGACATTTTTTAGTGTTTGTAATCATAAAGATTACACAAGTTAATGGTAATTTCCGCAATGCTAGTTATTTTCTGTCTGAATATGTTAGCTGTCAAGTAAACTCAACTGTGAAAGTTTTTACGATTGTCTCGTTATGATATGATTGCCGCTATAGAAACAGTGAATACTATAGTGCAAAGCTATACGCTTATATTGTGTTTACTTATGCAAGGCTGTTGAAGGTTTGGCCATCTGCAGATGGGTAAGTGAGGGAGTGTGTAGGTTTTAACGTCCCACCCAACACTTTCGGGATGGCCTTTCGAGGCAAAATGCGCATACATACACATAATAATGGAACAGTAAGTTTAACCTTTACAGCAATGAAACAAAACGTTTAACCTGTACAGAAAACCCTAATATGAAACGTAAAACACAGAAATGACCTAAACCTGACATTTAAGAACTTGCCATGATAATTATGCATACGTAAGACAGTTCTAATAATCTTTTCTGTTATTTTCTAGACAGTCATCAATCTTATGCGTTATTCAGGCTGTAGACATGAAGATGTTACAGTTTTGTATTTTTGATAACTTTTACTGCTTTGTATTGGTATTGTACGATTAGTTACTATACCAGTTAAATACCTAGTTTGTTCGACTGTATTTGCAAGATTCTGGCGAACTGGCATTATATTTTGTTACAGGATGCCAGTGGTCCAATTGGTATTTTGCCGGGCCATGGCAAACTAGAAACACCGACACAAATTATGAAGGATAATTTCATTACAAAGATTGCAAGTGGAAATGATCATCTTGTGTGTCTTAGCAATGATGGCTTGATATATACGCTTGGTAAGCAGCAGTCTGCAGCACTAATAGGCAAACACATTATGTTAGTTTCAGCTGTGGCTGTGTAAAAGTAGAATTCAGCATAGTGATGTATTAAGTACGTGAGTAAAAAGTTGTTTGATAGCACATTTTGTATCATATTTCATTTACATGAGTACTAGAGTATTAGTAAGTATTTCAGATTCGTGCATCAGTTCTCTGTGGTGAATGTCAGAATGTTTGCTTTCTATTAGTGTTATTGCAATAAACTGCCGAATGCTGAATTTGTTTTGTAAATTTTAATTTACTAGAGTGTTGTAGTTTATTTTCTCTTTGTTAAGATAATGAATGTCCTAAGTATTACATCATCAGAACACTGCTTTGATACTGCCGGTTTAGAATTAGAATAGTCAGATCTGCTTTAGTTCATCGTTGTCTGGCATCATTACTCATGTCATTTTAAAAATGTTGTTGATGCAACAGCTGTCGAATAACCTATTATGTATACAGGGTGCGGCACAAAAAAGTAGCCTCCTAAAGTTTTCTCAGCAGCCGTTTGGGATTTTGATCTGTAATTTTACAGCTTTATTTACCAAAACCTTCTGCATCTAATTGTCAAGTAAAATGAAATGATTCTGTTTAAAAAGGACGAAGTTATAGACTTTTTAACATGACCATTTACAGATTTATCAGCATTCAAAATGTTCAAGCTAAAAATGCTACCGGTATTTAATTTTCAAAAACCGGTTACCATGTTACTGCCGATGACTTCACAGTGGCATTTTGATAAACAGTAATTTATTTTGTTTATAAACTATCGCTTAATTATCATTCTTTTAAAGCAATCGTTGGCTGCCCACCGGATTCATCTTCCAGCAGGATGGTGCACTAGCATTCACAGCGCGCGCAGAATGGGCTGCGGGCAAACTATCCAGATTTCACCAGAAAGGGCCAGTGGCCTCCAAATTCGTTGAATATAAACCCAATGGACTAGCGCATGTGGGGTGCAAAAACAAAGCTGAAAACAATCGCCGAACTCATAGAAGTGCTTTAGATATATGGAGCAGTCTGCCACAAGGACCGATCGACAATGCTATGAAAGACTTATCAAACTTAGCGACCGAAGGCTTGTGTTGCAGCTTGGAGCTGGCGGTGGGCACTTCGAACATTCACAGTGACAATGAAATTATGGCATCTGATTATTAGTTGACTGTTGTTTCAACGATATTATTTAATTGGTGTTCTAGCATTTTTAATGCTGGTAAATCAGTATGCAGTCATGTAAAAAGTCTATAACTTTATCGTTTTCCAACGGTCATATTTTTCTCGGCAGTTAGATGTATAAGGTTTTACCAAGTAAAGCTGTAAAATTTCAAATTAAAATTCCAAATGGTTGCTGAGAAAACAACGAAAAACTTTGAGGGCTACTTTTTTTGCCGCACCCAGTAGTGATTAGTCAATGCTTGAAATAGTGATAACAGTAATATGTTATTGGTACTCGTGCAGTTATTTGAAATTCGAGTGGTATCTACACCCAGCAGTAACATTGTTGTTGCGTGAACGAAGTTGCTAATTGTTGAGCCAGGTTAGTACTGAGATGGGTTTCCATTCAGAGGTATACCATCTTCGTATTCGACTAAGCCACCCAGGCCAACTCAACTTTGCCATTCACCATCCTTTTTTGGGTGAGCAAAATAAGTATATGGCTCAAAGGGGATGAGCTCCCATAAAGTGGACCTAGTTGTCTATGTGAAATCTTCATTGATAGTGAAGCATGGAGAATGCATTATGCTGATCAGGTGCGGGTGAGCAGGGGCAGCTGGGAAGAGTTGCTGAATATTTCACTGCCCGAGGTGGTCGACGAGGACTCGGTAATGAGTTTTCTTTGCACATTTTGAAAGAATATTCTTTTTGCAGTTTATTTATTGTTACATTGACAAGTTAGTTATATGAAGTTGGTTTGGTATTCACTGGTTATTCTAGTTTTGACGTACATGTCTTGTTCACTTCACCGAGCAGTAGCATAATCACATGTGTGAACAAGTGTTGGATCAGACAGACATTTCCTTGTTGTAGTTTTTTTTGTAGTGTAATGCTTCAAAAACTATCAAAATTGGTGGATATTTGTCAAGAGTTATATGTCACCACTGTAGTTATATGTATTCTACTTCACTGCCTTGTTTTAAATTAATACTGTTGTCACGTAGTGTATGTTGTCCATGTCCAGTCTCTATAGAATGGTGAAAGAGATTCTGAATATAATACACAAATTACACATAGTCCGTTAGCCGTTGTTTTGATGTCTTGTGCCGTGAAATGTGGTTTTCAGAAATACTGTTACGTCCAAATGTTGTAACGTGCAAATCTCGAAACGTCAGGTTCTGCGACATTTGGACTGGACAGTATTGCACATTTGCCAAAGCAAGAGATGGTGGAGATGTGTATGCGTGGGGACTGAACAACTATTATCAGCTTGGTAAGACTCTGTTGTCATAGTGATTTGTGTGGAAGTCATGATTAGAAAGTTTGGTGAGGTGAGATACATGAAAGCAAGTAAAATTGACTCCACTCTCATCTTTTTTTACGTGCAAAAGCAGCTGCTGCTTTCAGCACCTCTTAGCCATTGCAATTCTGTCTGTCCATCCGTCCATCACACGGGTGGATCTGTCAAAAACGGTGCAAGCTAGGATCACGAAATCTTCACCGTTGGCAGCCTGGAATACTCTAAGTTTCAGGAACCGTAAAGCTTTTCTATAAATTCAAAGGGGGTCACCCTGAACGAGGGTGCTAAATGAGACAGGGGTGGGAAAAATTGCTGTTTGTAGCCAGTAAGTTGCTGTATCTCAATAACGGTGCGAGATAGGGCCTACGTTACTATTAATCACTAATAGGAAGTTGTACACTGGCTCTCGACTGCCACCGAATTCAATGAACTTGGATGACCTTGAACACTAAAATAGGGGTTTTTATGGATTTTTTGGCGATTTTGGGCTGCGTGACACATTTCAAGAGCGAATTGCACAGAAGCCAATTGAGATACACATAGAAAAGCTGCCTATGAAATTTTCAGCATTAAACGTAGATTTCAATGGTCTGAGTCTCGATTTTCTATGTTCAAGGAAACCTGCGCATGAGGACACCAAAGAGCGGTATTCCGTAAAAGTTGTTATTTTACCGTTGTTGGCCAGTCTTTCATGAAAACGGTTGCATATAGGCATGGGCATGGTACACCTATCACAACAAGCACTGGTGATTAGCTTTTCAGTCGTATCAACATCGATGAATATAGGCATGGGCATGGTACACCTATCACAACAAGCACTGGTGATGAGCTTTTCAGTCGTATCAACATCGATGACTTTGAAAGACCCTAAACTTCCGAAATAAGGAGTTTTATCAATTTTTGCGATCTTCGGCTGCAGCGCGTACTCTAAGAATGAACTGTGACAAAATGGCTGAGGATAGAATGTTTACATACATGACAATTGCCTGTTAGTTGCTGTTGCTGGGAAAAGACATTGTGTTGGCTTATAGGTATTGCGGATATGCAGAACAAGTTCACTCCGCAGGTGGTAAAGTCATTCGAGAAAAGCAAGAATTGGGCAATGATCAGCATTGGGCAACATCACACAATTGCCATTGATGCTAATGGTTTGTGAACTTCATTTTTGCCTCGTAACTTTTGAATCTCTGAAATCCGAATTATTTTTACCACTTGTTACATATACAACAGTTCGTATGAATACCTAAAGTCAGTAATTTGTTAAAGAGCTTGAAGAACATGCAGATTGATTATTTTTAGAATTTCAGTAGAAAAAATGTTTGTGTATAGCAAGAATATTGTTTAAATTAGAGCCCATTTTCATGCCACAAACGTTGTTCGAACCATGTGCCTGGTAGGCGTGACGCATTCTCTCGGACGTAAGGAATACGGTCGACTTGGTCTTGGTGAGAAAGATCTGGAAGAAAAGTCAAAGCCGACAGTAATCCCCAAGTTACGAAGCAAGAAAGTTGTCCATGTCAGTGCCGGAACTGCTGTGTCCTATGCAGTCACTAATGATGGTATGCGTTTGAACTGTTTGTCTTCCGCATGTTGGTGATGTTTCTGTTCAGTAACAGTCAGTTTTAGGCACTGCTTGATGAAGTAGTTTAGCACCTGTCTTATAAGATAAAACATAGGAGAATGTGAAAAAGTGCAAACGTGGCTAAGAATCTGTGAGTGTAAATCGGCTGATTAGTTATGGCTTTGTGACTTTGTAAAACATTTAGATGATGCAGGGTGTTTCTAAGTTTGAAATAAAACAAAAGTTTCATGTAAATGTGTTTCAAGCTTTCGTTCTGGATACAGCAATGATCTGGTTGTTTTTTTGCTAAAAGTTAACTTACTCTAATACCAGCATTGGTTCAGTGACAGAAAGGTATCCAGTATGCGCATTCGGCTTTTTTTGTAATATGTCCTGCTACAATTAGTCTTGACTGTTCACTTTTTAGCAACCCAGCTAATGAAGTAATCTGAGAAAAATGGCCAGTTAAACAGAAATTGACAGTTGTATTAGGAATTACTTGCTTTCTTTTTCAAGGCTATGTGCTGCAAACCAAGAACATAATGAACTAGATTGTAGCTGAGATGAACTCAGACAATACAGTTGGCTGAATACCATGGCTTTGTGATTTGTTTTTTTTCTGCAATTAGGGAAAGTTTACGGTTGGGGCATGGGCAGCACGAAGCAGCTCGGCCAAGGAGATGATGAAGAAGATGTCTTTGAGCCAATTGTTATCAGCGGAAAACAGCTAGAGAACAAGTTTGTGTACTTTCTATACATTCGCATCATTGTTGTCAGTGTATTTGCTATTAAGTTGCCATTTAACAGCACATGGAATGCGTTTTTGCACTGTAGTTGACTGATTAACAAATGTGCACTCTGTATATCAGTGTTGTCAGCATAGCTATGGAATTGAATGAGTAGCCTTTGTATGTTAGTACCAAAAATTAAGCTGTGTATTATTGCTCAGTTTTCAACATGGGCATGTCATGTTATCTCAGCAGTCAGCTCATGGAGTTGTTGGCTGAAAAATATAGCATGAAACTTCTAATAAAAGCCGTGTTTGCATTACGAGTTGGGAGATTTAGGAAACTTGTTCTAATGCAGTCCTGGTCTCGTCTACATGGTTGACTCTTATCCATGGTATTTCTTGTATTAACCTGGCGTAAAGTTCGTCTCAAGCCATAAGGTTCATAGGGTAGCACTGATCTCTTATTTCTTTAGCCCTCAGCCAGACACTAGTTTGCACTGCAAGACCACAGATGTCGGCCTAAGGCATCATGTGGTGTGTGTTTACAACCTAGCTGTCTCTGGTACTCCTTGCATCTATCCAGAGAGGGATAGAGGTAGTAACTGGGCCTGGCACATGGCAACTACATTGATGGGACGCGATGTGTTATTTATTAGACCCCACCACCTGGTAATATTTGGTTGAAATTCCTTGTAAATAATTAAGTTAGTTAAACTGTTGTTCATTGTGTATAGGAACTGCCTGATGACTTCGACTGGAGGACAACATACTCTGTTTTTAGCCCGGGATCGTTTCTGATTGCAGTGATTTGAAATTATATTATTTATTTTTCTTTCACATGTGTATAATCAATCGTTCAACACTGACATTCGTCATTTGGTTTTAACATGATTGATTATCTAACAGTGACAGCTGATAGATAGCCAAGGCTGCAGTGTAAGTCTACAACTAATGATAGTTTCGCTAAGTTAACTATGCTGTAGTTTGCAATTGTGTAATGATTATGCGAGTTTTATGTGCATTGTAATCATGTTGATAATACAGGTGAGTGATCTCATCTGTATTATCTGTAACTTTTTATGTTCTGAATAACATTTGTCAGTAATATAGCATAGCATATTTGTTTGTTGTCAGCGTACTCAGCTCATTGACTTTAGTGCAGTTACTTTGTGAAGTTCCCCATGGTCGAAAGTAACCCATGTGTCGGTTCTCACCCGAGAAAGGTCAAACACGGGGTAGCACATGTCTAAGTGGACTGTCAGCATTGTGTCAACATTCTAGTTTTATCAGCTATTGAACCAGGCCCGTCGACGGGGAGGCAGACAAGTTTCCCCAGGCCCCACGACGTTTGGGTCTCCATCATCACTGGAAAAATAATTTTGCTACGTGTTCAACAGCAAACAATAATCTGAACTGAATTGGGCTTATTTTGCGATGATTTTTTTCAATAAATCTATTTTATGAATGAATCAGTCAGATTCGTTGAAAAAATCATCGCAAAATATTTTATGAATGAATCTATATGTTCAGTATTCTCACTGAGCCATACACTGTCGTATCCAAGCAACTGCTGGAGTGCATTCAGGGTGCATTTAGGCACGTTTGGCCGAAAAGGGCCCCATTTCCCAACAGACCAGAGCTATCAAAAATGGCACACATTTTCGGCTTGTGCCACTGTGAGGTATCTTGGTACATTTTCTGGGGACAGCCCTTTCCCAAGACACCACCCCATTAAGGGCCCCGCAAATGTGATATGCAAGAATTGTTTCCTGGCCCCCACTGTGGCTCTCGACGGGCCTGTATCTGGCAATTATTTCTGTGAACGAAATCTAGCAGGACAGTAGTTTAATGGTTGGTGAAATGAATGCTTCCGAACTGACTAAAAACAAATTAACCAGGTTTAGCAATGTAGGTTCGCATATCCCTTATTGTTAGCATGTTACCTAACTTTCGTGTAACCTAAGGCTGTTCTGATTCTGATGTCTTTTTTAAAGCAATGACAGAAAATTTCAGTATAATCTCAAGAACAAACATTTTCCGGCTTTATATTTTACAATCTGATGGCATACATGTATATCATCAACTATGTACAATCATTCTAACAGATATTTTCCTGCTATACTTTGGTTAACTGGTGGTTACAAATAGCTCTCAGATCCAATTGCTGAGGCCTTTACAGCTGGTCTGAAGCCTTAATGGATGGCTTAGCAGTTTAAATCACTAAGCTGTTAAGCTAGTGGCTGGTTGGGCTGCTAAGCCTTAGCGGTTAAAACTGCTGTTAGTAGTTTTTGAGACCCCAAAGCAACAACCTTTATGTGATTCGTAACGGATACGATTAAGTACACCGGTTTCCGCGTAATCGCACTAGTAACTCATATACACCGTGTCTCAAAAAAACATCCCCGACATTTTCGGCTGTAACTTGAAAACCAAAAATCAGATTTTGATAATTTTTGGTTCAAATATTCTTGACACAACTTGCCATCAAATGACCACTCAGTTTCCCACCGCACCCAACGTTTGTTTTTGCACTACCTGGCAAAAACACAACCAGGGAAATAACACTTTTATCCAATGCAACACGATTGCTTAATTAACATAATGCGTAAAAACAGATTTTGTTCACATTTCTGACACTTTGGCTGATATTTTTAACAGTTGTCCATTTTGAAGTGTTCGCCCACTATGCGAACACAGACAGGAGACACTTTCTCCATTCATTGACAGCAGTATCGATAAAGTTCTGCTCCAGACCAATCTATACACTGTACCAGTCGTTTCTTGACTTCACAAACATTCCTAAACTTTATCTGGTAGACACAATGCTGCATGACAGTCAAACCTTGTAATAGACCAGCTGTTGGGGCCCACAGATTAGGATAGACGGAATTTATAAATCGACGTTTTTTCAGTCATTTTAACACGTATTATGCTTGGTCTGCTTTCCCCAGGTAGCGCAGAAGCAGACGTTGGGTGAGGTGGAAACTAAAACACGTATTTAACAGACAGTTGTGTCAGAAATATTTCTGCAAAAAATTATTAAAATTTGTTAATATTTCTTCAAGTTACGATTGATAATGTCAGGGATGTTTTTCAGGTTTTCTGTTTATTTCAACACAATTCGCTCGATCTGCTTTCCTAAAGTAGTGCAGAGGCATACACTGGGTGAGGTGGGAAATGGAATGGACATTTGAAAGCAAGTTGTGTCAGGAATATTCGTACCAAAAATTATCATAATGTGGTAATTGGTTTTCAAGTTACAGTCAAAAATGTCGGGGATGTTTTTTTTGAGACACAGTACGCTGCAGAACTGGTGACCGACGAGGACAAGCGCACTAACGCTGGCGGCTCTGCTTGTAGCAGTGTGAGAACAACACATTGTTTGATCAGACTTTTTTTTCGCTAAAATGCTAAAACCACTCGGCAGTGGCAGTGAGGAACCTTAGCACTTTAGCGATCCGGCGGTGGTTCCAGGGACTAGTCGATCACAAACATACAGTAATTGCACAGAAGGCTGGGCTGCTGAAAAAACTGACCAAGCCATGGATGTTTAGAAGTCCAACTTATGCATGGGAGGTAGTTGCCACTTCTTCTGTTGATTAGAGTTGCTGCATTCTGTAGGCCAGTAACAGCCATGACTTGGGCATCGGCAGGCAAGAGTCATCGTGGTCAAGGCAAGTGAACCATAAAACCATAAAAGACAGCCTTTTTTGACAAAAACTTGACTAAATGTTGACCTTACTTTACAACATTTGGCAAAAATGTAACCGAGAAAAATTGCATCATACTTAGAAAGTTATGCTGCTCACCACGCCTATGTAGTGTAGTTACTTTACCTCAGGAAACAAAATGCCATTTAATTATGCATGTACATGTGAACAGGTTCCACAACAGAAGCCATTATGTTAACATACAGGCAGAACAAAGCCACTGAAATTTGCAAAAGTGCCATAACTTGTTTTATGTAGGCATCATAGTGTACGCACTATCTAAGATAATCGTGCAGCACCTACATAGGTGACGTCCATACCCGTACCTCGGTCAAAATGCAATGGACCCGTACTGAAATAGGTTTCAGCAATGCAGCTACTATATGCATAGTGTAGAGGACGGGAAGAAATGCAAAGTAAGTGAATGCTATATTGGTATCTTAACACCTCAGCTCGGCCTCAACATGACAGCCAACCAACAATGTCAAACCAGTGAGCATAACATTACATCTATTACCTGCCATATAACTACTAAGCTTCTATCACACCGGTGACAGACACTGACTAGGGCAAATCATTCATTGCATTAAAATTTGCCCTAGTCAAAGGAATTTCCATAAATAATGTTTAAATAATTAAATCAGTGTCGCCCGAAAAGCTCCTGGAAAACAATTATACTATAACACTCTGAGCAAAATACCTGTTTTTTACAATACATCCATAAGTCAAACACAAGCACTTGCGGTGAGAAGTAGTGAGATCATTAATGATCAATATATGGCAAATTTCCTGATAAGCATGCTAGTGAAAGAATGTTGAAAATTCATCAGTATACTGGACAAACTTCAGATTTGTTACAATAGGTCTAGATACACTAGATACCTTTACCATTGCCAGATAACAGCAATGGAGCATCGTTAATGCATTCAGCAAAATGTAAAAGGTAAACTGCAAAGCAGTAATCAAGAAAAATATGTACAACAAATTGTACACAAGTGTACGAAACATTACTGCAGAAAATATACAACTTGTAATAATAACATAATGAACAGAATAAAACACAAAATTATAATACACACGAATGAACCAAGCCGCATTATTATGCCGGTTATGCTAATGACATATCACCCACATAGTACAATGCAGAGTATTTCGCAGTGTCAAATTATAATACATCACATAACGACTGGAAACAAGTTATATGTCTAATAAATCAATGTAATCATCAGTCACACATCATAAGCTACTTGCGAGGATATTGACGACGCTGCCCATAATGCAGGCCACTGGGCTGTTGCAATACTGGCGGGGGCGGCTGACTAAACTGTGAAGGATTAAACATAAGCGGAAGGCCAGGCACTGCAGGCGGAACCGGCTCAGCTGTCGACGTGGCCTGCTGCAAATGCAACATAAACACAATGTATATCAGTATCTCATGACTCAGCAACACTCAAGACTTAACGTGAAACAGCACCAATACTAATGACGGATCATTCGAAAAACTTGTATCATAACCAGTTAATCAGAAGACATGCACGTGTATAGTATGAGAATCGTTAGACAAATAAGTTACAAAATGGTGCCATTCCATTAACTCTTAAAATTGGAAAAATTTGAAATATACATTTTGTAGGGAATTTAATTCTGAACATACGCTGAATTTTTTAAATAATGACGTCTTTATTGTGACATTATCTGTTAATAACACACAGTATACTTGTGTATTATTTTCTCCACCAGTAATCTGTCATCTCACAAACGACAAACAGCTTAGGAGGGAGGAAAAACGAATTAACTTAAGTTAATGCCACATCTTTAAATGTTGAACATTATTATTTCACTTTTCAACATATCGTCTGATTTCCTTTAAACACTTTGTCCCATCTGTCACCAAGCTTCCGAATTCCCGATGCAAAGAACGATGTTGGCAGCTGTCCAAGCCACTGAAGAACGACTGATTGCATCTCAGTACCTGATGCAATCTTCCGCCTAGCTAGCCTTTCTACCACCAAGCGTGTACTGTTGGCTTCATAAACATGTATCTCCATACTGTATGCATCTCGGAGTGAATCGGAGTTGCATGACGTCTTTTTGCCCACAAAAAACAATAACGGCACATTGTTCGTTACGGGGAGATTTCAGTGGTAACGTCGCCGGACGCAATATTTATAAATGACGTCACAGCACAGCGACGTCATTGTAATAAAACTCACATCAGGTACTCGGAGTTGAATTCCCTACAAAACGTATATTTCGGATTTTTCCTATTTTAAGAATTAATGAAATGGCGCCATTTGTAACTTATTTATTGAACGACCCTTGTATATCACAATTTTGAAGAAACGCTGCACCAAGCACATTTCAGTTATATGGCGCCAAAAAGATGAGTCTTTCCACCATATAACTGAGATGCACTTATTCCAGTGTTTGTCCAAAGTGCGGACTTTGTTGTCCAAGCACTGCTGACCTTGACTTTTCAGCCATCAATTGTTTGTCACAAAGGTTAACTCCTCATCATCAGCAAATTTTGTCCTTTCATTTCCAATTATAGCCCAACAGTAAGTTGTGAAGTACTGTAGTGCCAGATGGAAGGTACCAGTACTAACAAGTGGCACAATCTTAATGACATTTATACTGTCCATCTATATCAGGCTTGTGTAACTGAGCAACAAAATGTGACATTGTGGGAAGTAAGGTAAGAGAGGATCAGGCATGCTGTTATGTTATCACATGTAACCGAGAACAGTACATTACAATGAATGATTTTCATACTGCTATAAACCACCTGACAACAGAAACGTGGTGGTTGGGTGAACTACAGTGGCTCCCATCAAGTCCAAAAATGTGGGAATTAACTACCTTACTTGTGCCGCACGTGTGAGCAAATTACACAAAAACTACATTATTACACAAACTCACGGAGATAATGAAGAATCAATTATATTTTTTGGTATAATGTAATCTACATTCCATTCCATTCACACAAATGTAAACAACTCAAGAAAGTTAGCGAAGAACAAGCTCATCTATTACCTATACTGGAGAAATTTCAAAACTATGATAGGCAAAACAAATTCCAAGTAATACCATAAGCAGCAGATTACAGAACACATACTGCTGGTTGTGCTTGAGCATCTGGTGACAATGTCTGCTGATGTTCAACATGTTCGGCTTGCAATACTTGTGATACGGGCGGCATGGCGGCTGCATTCTCTGAAACTTGAGGAGGCACGTTTGTCGGCTCAGCTGGCGGCTGGTTCTGTACACTGCTGTTGTCACTCACAGGCTGAGCAGACTCGCTATTAGCCGCTGCATTATATAACACAGCATCGACATTTACAGTGAGCAAGTGAGCACAGTTCTAAGTCTTGCTCGACGCATTATTTTCGGGATGGTTGCTCGAGGCAATCACTTGCAATGTATTTACAACATAATGCTAACAGCAAAAAAATAAAAGACTAACATAAAAATAAAACATAAATAATAAAACATCTAGACACATGCACACAGTCTGACATACAAACATGATACTAATCAGCTAAAGACTCACACACATATACACAACACAACTAAAACACTATTTAAAAACTATTCTATGCCATACAAGCAACAAACAGATCGAGCCTATTCTACAGCTTCAGTACTTGCATGAGACTGACAATCTGGGCATATGTCAATATTAATGACAATGACTAGGACTGGCTATGATCTACTGAGTACTGACAAGAGCCATTATGATAAAAAGATCAGATGCCTACACTATCTACCATCATTTCAAACTAAAATTGCAATCAGGTCTATCAGAGGACCAGAATAATTTTATTCTACACAAGTTATTGTTTTCCAATCTGCCAGAAAAATTGTTGGTGCCCTATCTACATCAACGAGACTGATAGTGCATTACAACAATTAGATTCGAGTAAACGGAGGTCATGAAAACTTTGCTAAAAGCCGGAGCAAGAAAAGGTCTTGATGTGGGGAGATCGGGTTTCAGATACTTGAACCTATTATTTACCATAACTGGAATGCATTGTCCCTGCTGTCCAACACAACACAGAGAGATGCAATACACAGCCTAGTGTCAGTCTAGCTCAAGCTCAATTACAGGATAATGAACAATTAATCACTAATTACCAAGTGCATTCGGCACAAAAATGTTTGCAGGCATGCTGGCAGACTTTGGCAGTACGTTGAACAGGTTTCCGGGTGCAGCTGGCGATGGTTTGCTGGCCCCAGCAAGCACATCAACATACTGGCCTCGCGCTCCTAGAAAACAAACCATCTAAATACAGTCAAACCTGTTTAATATCACATCTACTGCCAAAACTGTGTGATATTAACCAAAGTTGACATTAACAGGAGTTACCATAGCAGTCCAACTAGAAGTAATATTAAGACAACAGCTAAGATCACTGCTAAGAATGAACATATATTGATTCAATAATTCCAAATTTTGATGCAACATCTTTTTGCCTAGTGCTGGCGTCAACTTCCTTTATAATTTTTATCGTTACAGTTAAGTTGAGATCAACACGTTTACAATTAGCCTGTCTCAGTGACTGCCAGAATTGGAAGAGAGCCAGGCTGGGCTGCAGTCTAGCTGCAGGTGGGGTGGCTGTAGGTAGTCTATCTGTCATCAGTCTGGCCCACACACAAAGACTGGTTTGTTTGCTGCTGCTGTAGTTGCAGTAGCTGAGCAATAGACCAGCCACCCATTGTGCAGGTAGACCAATTGACCTGCATTCATTCACACACAGGACTGCCGCCTGCCAGGCGTGCCAGCTGTTTATGACTACAAAGTGCCCACCGACTGGTCTACTTTGTGATATTAAACAGGGCAATTAAGGCCATCGGACTTAGAAACGTGTTGACATTAAGGGATATGTGATAATAGGCGGAGTGACAATAACCGGAGTCAGTGCTCTTTGATTTCTACAGGCGTTGGCTGGGGATAAAAATTTATGTGACAATAAGCGGATTGTGATATTAAACGATGTGATATAAAGTGGGTTTGACTGTATTACACAATGTTAATCATCTGCAAATATTCCTTGATGGACTAGGTCAGCCATGTACAGCATACGAAACTGAAACCAATGATGCAGACTGAGTTTGAATTCATGAACATGACTAACATTTCGATAAGCGTTTAAATATGCTAAACTGGCCATGTGAAACACTCAACAACTATCGGACAATGGACACTGCATCACTTATAACTTAAAAACATTACTGTATCATTGAGCGTAAATCACAAACTTATGTTGTTTTAAACAAATCTGCACATTATTTTAGGTGATATTTTACGTCTTAACATTGTACACCACCAGTCGTTCTTGCAAGTGGTTTCATTCAGCTCACAAGTATCAATACTTCTACAATGAAAAAGTTGGTTTTAAAGAATAACAACAAATCCATTTGCTTTGACACACGCTGACAATTGAATAATATTTAAATGAAAAAAAATTATTGTAAAAGACTCAGTATTGTCGGTATTTAGTAAGATACCAGCTGGACACTGAATTGCTGGTTTGAACATTCAGCCACTGACTCAAATCCTGGTCAAAATTATGTGTTAATCAAAAAGTATAGAAAAATTATTCCGATCAGCAACTTAAACCAGTCACCGCTTAAAACTGTTAAAAACACACGTGCCTCTTATCTTAGCACGGTTGAACATGCCACGAGACTGTGCGGTGGGAGGAGCTAGTGCAGCGGACGGCATGGTCGGTACGTTCATCTTCTGTCTGAACTCCGCATCAGTCGGTGGTGGAGCGTCACGCTTTGTGCCATCAGCCACCAAATCATCATCCTCCTCCTCCTCATCCTTGTTCACGTATCTTTTCTTCACGGGATCCCAGACGATCTAACACATCCACTGAACATGCTAGAGAAATGCCTGACCATCGAGTTCAGATCAATATTGCTAAGCGAAAGGCTTATACTTCCAACACTTCACAATCGCTTCAGATTAACCCACAACATGTCCAAATATACAGTAATAATATGTCACCAAATGACACAGCGACATCAGTTATGTCATACTACAATTTCACATAACGCAAAAGAAAATGCCACAACTTAAACTAACACTTGACTTTCGCAGACAACAACAGTAAACTCAGTGCAGTCAACAAATGAGCTCGGCACTTACAGTAAGCTAAGCCAAAGGCAACGATAGTGTACTCAGTTCCAATAATTTACAATTGCTTCAGACTGAAATACACCATGTCCAAATATATAGCAGCCAACTGATCTTATCAGCAGAACATTAAAATCAAAAAAAATATGCTATAATAATTTAGGTGCTATTCTCAGAACTTTTGCAAACAAACAGCATGAATTTAATTTAAGCAGCACAAATGAACGATTCTGACAAATGACTGATCAAGATCAGTCAGAAACACTAAATGGGCTGCTTTGCCTCACCTTTAAGGAAGCATCGCTCCTGTGATGATAACGATGTTCTTGACTCGGCAGCATGATGCTGCCACTTTGATGTCATTGTCAGCCAGACCCACTACTCTGGCTGATTCTTTAGAGACTAGATAAGTAAGTAAGCAAGTAGTCTGCATTTGTAGCATGCCATATGTCAAAACATAAGTTCGAATTGTAGGCATAGCTAACCTTCTTGTTACCCAATCACCAGCATTAACGCAATGAATGACAAACATAGCATTACAGCTGGTAAGAAAAAAACCAAAACAAACTATCATACCGATGGATTCTTGTCATCTGGAAGTATCATTTCCTTCGGACGATTTTTCCAGCGCTGGATAAAATCTGGCACTGGAAACCAACCCCCCTTGCTCTCCTGTACATATCAACAATTGACACTTGGTTTTTTATCACCAGCCATTGCCTATGCTGAATATAAACAATTGTTACTTTCCAAGTGTCTGTCAGTAAGCATGCACTTCATGCATTCAGACTCATTAACTGAAAACAGTCTAAAACACATGGACTACATCAAGCAGTGGACATACACTACAAAAGTACAATTGAAAAAAACAGCACAGGAAAGAACTCAAAAAATGCCAAATTGCAATAGGTGCAGCCAAACTTCAAAAAGGATGGACAAGCAATGAATGAATGACTAAATAAATGTCAAAGTCTATATCGATGGTTTCAAACTACTGGACAACAGTGACCTTAGTTTTGCCTGCAGGGACCGGCTTGCTGTTTTTTGCCTGATCATCTGACTCCTCGCCCGGCCAGTATGTCTTCTTCTTCTGTTCCACTCCATCAGCTCCAGCTGGCATACTGCTGCTGTCCTGCTGCTGCATTCAAAGCAACAACAAAATAGGCAAATTAATTTTACATAATTTTAAAGCCGAAATACAGTACATTTGCTTGACAAAAAATTTGTGCATGCTGACTGAGATATTACCAAATTGCTCCAGTCTCTCAATCAACCATTCTCAAAAACACAAGTTGATTACACGCCATTATGTGCTGCTGCTGCTACTACTATGACTACTACTACATGTACCATATTTGCTCTTTGACAACAAGTTTTCCAAAGTACCTGCAGCCTACACTGGGTCCAAGGAACGAAACGTTAGACTTGCCTATTGTGAGCTACCATCCTGTAGTACAAGCAACATCATCAAAGTGCCGAGGATATCATACAATAATCTCTATTCGTTCTAAGTAACATTTTCAATCACATCACTCTTGTCTGGAACAGATAACTGTACTTACATGTTCTTAACAGGTTTGTCCATATGTTTTTCCACTAAATTATTACCACTGTTGTGTTTTCAGTTACAACCAGTTTGCAGTTGCTCTAGTTCAGTTAATTAAAGTAGCTAATGCTGCGCACAATTGCTCAATTGTCTACAGCTCAAACAAACAGACACGCAACAGTAACAGATGCTGCATGTTGTGTTCTGTAATTTTTATACACAAGTAATCTGCAGTTAAACTACTAGGTCGACACACTTGATATGTTGCGATTTCAATTTCAAATATAAGCCTGTTATTAACAGTAACTAGCAATAACTATATGTCTCCTCGTAGACATATTCAATTCATGATATAAAATTTCAGAGCCGTAGCTAACTAGCTGTTACATAACATTTACAGTACTCATTCATATAACATCACCATTAAAATTACACAAAAATGTTGTTAAGGACATCACTGTTTTTTTGTGGGCGATGTCACTACATTGGCTTGTATACTATAAAATAGAGACAGTTGTGACATTTGCACACAAGATTGCACTAAATTTCCCTAAATCCTAATATCAGTTAATTATTTATTTAACAGCTTCAAAAATGCACTTAATTTGTCATTTAAAATCATTCACAACCTATCATGTCACCCTATAGTTATGAATCTTACATAAACTTACAAGCTGCAATATTTGTTTTTATTGGTATATCCTCTTTCAGTCTGTCTGCTTCTATCTTTTTGACAAATAAACGTGTTCATAAAAATAACGGGTCAGTAGAATACACTGAGATAAAACGAAAATGAGTATAAAAAGATAAAACCAAATGATTTGTGCAGTTTACCAACAGCTAACCAAAATAACAGCAGCAGAAAATGCAAAATAATGCTGCAACAAAATTTCCTGCAACAGCAGCAAAACTAATACCATATTCAAAACTGCACAAAAGCAGCAGCTAAGAATTAACTGAAGCCACAAAATTTTTAGCATATTTCAGAGTTCGTATAAATGCTAAAAACTCTGTTACATCTGAGAATTGATGGTGCCAGCCTATATTGGGTCAACTCAACTGCCAGAAAGCCAGTGGGAATACCGTGCCATTGCATATTGGTGGGTTGACCCTGCAGCCAGCTACCTGTTATGATAGTATGCCTATCAGCATAACCATTAAAGTGCCAGTACGAATGCTGTCTTTATAACAGCTCCGTATTATGGATAAAAGTTGTGCAATAATGCGGTTTAGTGAACGTATGTCACACTGACAGAAGGTGAGAAATTCATGCAATGTGTACACACTACAAAATGTGCACTAAAAAAGACCAGAACAGAACCATGTAGTAATATAACACAATACGACCATGAATCACACAGAAAACATGACATGCTCATGTTGGTAGTAAGCACACAATTACACATACTTGTACAGACATTCGTCGCTCTGGACTGGAATATCCACTCTGCAAAAGTTTCCAGGATTCACATCATATACAAATGATTTATAAGGAGAATGGAGACAGGTGTTAGAATAACAGAATTATGAGAAAGCAGGAAAGCAAGCAATAAGCATCACAGAAGCCATATAACCAACAGGCAGGAGAAAGTTAACTACAAAGCACCATGCGCAGATCATTATTACAACAAAAAAGATTAATTCTGCACAGCTAAAAATGCACAATCATCAGCTAAACTTAGATGCAAGCATGCTTCTGTGTATACAAACAATAATTAACTTAATGTTACCATTTAAAATGTTTGCTTAACTAATTATGTCAAATTTATCAACCAACCAGAATCAATAAGTCAGTTTAGAAATACCCAAACAACCATTTCATGGTTGGCCTGTGTTTACAAGTCAACTGTGGTCGGAACCTAGTGACAAAATTTAAGGAATTCCTTTAAGTCAAACAGTCTGAACTCAAAAAAGCATCTTTTATTTTAAAAAGTACTTTCTATATGTCGTATTTAATACCAGTATACTAAAAGCAAAAGAGTTCAGTTGGTTAGTGTTAGTTAAAAAGTACAGTGCAGTAACCGTATGTGCAGAAGACGCAGGCATCGGCAAGCCAAACTGAAAGACGCTGTCAGCCCGGCAAGCAGATATAGTCTGCACATCTGCCCTACCACCAGTCAGTGAAGCAGTCCGAATGCTACGTGGCGTCGTTTTGTTACTAGCCTGTGAGCCGGCTGTTGACACTGGAGATGAGCCACGGCGCCGGGAGCCGACAGTGTGCTGAGAATGTGTTGAGGAGCTTGATGATATAGTACGTTGGCGAGACAATGACTGAGACATAGGTGGTGGACCGGCCTGTGCACAGACAAACAAAGCAATTTAACGCTCTGTAAAAACACATCTTAAACAGTCAGCGATCTGCATATTATGCTAGATTTGACAGATGACAAGATGCAATAGCTGCAAGTTGCATTTACTTACGTTGGTTAAAGTCGCAAAAAATCCACACAGAATAAAACCTGCACCCTCGCTAAATGTGTAAGCTGGAAACTTTGGAGAATGGAGCTGGAACAAGCAACGATGAAGGCCAGAAGGGAGAACACTGTAAGAATGACAGCCAAATCAAGTAGCCGTTAAAACTTGCCAGACAACCAAACGGTACAAAATGACAGTCACATACAAAAAAACAAGCTGGTTCTCATATGGAACTAGATAGCTACAGTGGAACTCACTGCCACAAGCTTCTTATGCTTCCACCAATATTGAGAAAATCAACAGAAAACACTGTAGAATGCCAATATCACAAAAACTAACTTGAAAAATGGTAATCTCAGCATATTTGAACATGCTGTGACCCAGGCATTTGACACTTGACTACAAAACCTTTATAATATAACATCTGTAAAAAGAAGCCCAGCTATCACTAGAGTGGGGCCAACCGTACCAGTTGTCACTGACCTTGAAGGTCATCCAAGGTCGATGATTTTATGTCATCTGAAAAGGTGTATGCCACTTCATATTAGTGATTAATAGTAACCTTGACCCTATCTTGCACCGTTTAGCTGCAGTACATCCGTGACAGACAGATGGACAGACGAACAAACAGATGGACGACAATCACGATAAAGGATCAACCGCTAAAAAAGGTCGGCCCAAAAAGTCAAGCACAACTAACTGACGTGCTGCAGAGCTAGCTGCTCACCGAAGCCGAGTAATCAAAGCTGTTAACAGGCTGTGTGGAGTAGTAACTGTGCACACTGGACGCATGTAAAGCTGAATCCTGGAGCATAATGCCACTTTCACTGTGTTCAGGCACTGGCGGGTACTCTACACAGACATCACCAGTGCAGTGACATCAAACTGCTTCAAGAATTAGAATACAAAGTGTATTCCTAAGCAAACAATGACTGTAAACGCTGAGCTCGTACACTGACTGTGCTGAGTTCACTCATGTTGTCAGTGAAAGTCAAGTTAATTGATGTTTCTTTTGAAGTTTCGATACATTACGAAAGACTGCAGTAATGACACAACTTTGACGTTACTGTGTCACTGGGTAACACAATAAGTGCCTGCTTGTGTTTTTATCGTCCTAATAAGACGATAGAAGAAACTAAAGTTTGTCGGCCAACTCAGCCTCCTACCCTTCGTGGGACGGGAAATGAGTAGTAGCTTACGGGCTACGGGGTGAAGGCCTAGTGTGGCTGATTGGGGCGGTGGTATGTCTGCTTGCTGCAAACCGCGGGTCCAACTGTTCGTTCGCGCAGGCAATGGATGGCCACATAGTGTGCTGCGATATCATTAGCTCATGCCAATCAGTTGCCACTTCCAAGATTGTAAAGCGCTTCTGGTCTTGAAGAAGCATGTAAGAAGCGCTATAGCAAGTACGTGGACTTTACCTTTACCTTTACTAAGCATAGGAGCATCACTAACACAGCAGTTACGCAACAGCAGCACTTACAGTTAGTTATGTGCAACTTCAAACATGAACAGTAAATGCAGCATCAGTGATAACCAAGTCATACCGTAACACTGAGTGTGTCCAATCTGCAGACCATCAGTATTATCAGTAGCACCCTGCTGATGAGCAGCTTGATACTGATTCCATACTTGTGTTGTCTCAGCTTCAGCAGCTGGTAAACTCTGAGCCACTGACGTTGCTGAGAACTGGCCATCTCCTGCATACGCAGATTCAGTTTACCAACACAGGACATAAGAATACTACTTCAGCACCTAAACGATAAAGTGAGTTCAGTTTAGCGACTTTAGTCAATATTAAATTATCCAGATAAAAAAATATAGGTAAGATGACAGAAGATGTTTATAGATGACGTGATGCAAGTAATGCTGTGGGAGCACCTGACTAATCACCACTCAAAAAAAACAAACTATAAGAATGCAGAAAACATCACAGACATGTTGTTGAGCTATCAATTAAAGCGTTATAGGATAAAAGAGTTTAGATGCTATCAGTGAAGCTTAGATACTAGGCAGTACCATCACTGACTTTCCTCAAAAGAATCATTGTTCAAAATCCCGATACAATACAAATACAACAGAACAAACCTGGATAGAGCTGCTGAGTGGCAGACTGCTGATAATATGAGTATTGTGACGAAGAACCGATGTCAGCGGGATCAGCAGCGGTTGATGACGGATGAAGTTCGATAAAACCTGCAGCCTGGCTGGCCGCTGCAGATGTAGATGACAGTGCTGATTGGACGCTGCTGTTAGTTAGACTTGGCTGTGATCCAGCTGTCACGACAAACCACGCACTCACTCACCATCTCAACACTTTCAACCACAACTTCACAGATCACACTAGAACTTGTAAAGCTATCAGAGATCTCAAACCTCCTCTGAGAATAATGCATCCACCTGGCGAATAAAACAGACTTAATACACCTGCTGTAAGCATCTAGTAAAATGTTCCTGATTCTGTTTCTGGATCACTACCAAAATAATCTTGCCAAAATACGTTCATAAATTTAAAATAACCATTCTCTGATGGATAAACAACCATACAAACTTAAAGCTTAACCTCAGCAATATTAATCATGAATTTGCTCAGTTCTACGCTGCATTGTTATAATGCCTACTATCGCTATTTGCCCACTCATTCGATCATTTTCAGCGCAACTGTTTATCCACAAGAACTAATGGAATTCCATATCCACACCTAATAATAGACCATCTGACATGAGATTTTAGAAACGAACATAGCTAATTATAAATGACAGATAAGTTCCATTCCGACCTAAGGCTGGTTGGTGTCCGTAGACATCAGCAGCAGCAGCAGCAGGCTGGTGTGATGTTGTGGGCTGAGTCCACACGGATGACACCTGCTGACTCTGGGCACCGGGCACATGGTCTCCACTCTCACCAGATGCATAACTAGCAATGCTGCTTTGTGAAGGTACAGCACCGGACAACTGCTGTTGAATACTGCCGTCCTATGCACAAACAATAACCATACATCAACAAACGCATTAAAAGCTGAGCATACTAACTGACAAATTTACAAACTGACCACTTTTACAACTACTTCACTCCACTGTCTTTTTTATTACTCGTTTTATATAGTCAGCTTTTTCTTTGCAATTTTAGTTCGTTTCATCTCCACATTTGTAAACCACAGACCAATTTTGTAACGTAAGTGGTTATCTTTTGGACTGATTGTTCATCACCATCACCGACAAAGGCAAGCATTATTATAGAACTATTATTACTTGCATCCCTGGCGATAATCAAAACAAAAACACAGAACACAGCGAGATGCAGTATCACCAGTCGAATAATCAATAAACAGGCGAAAACACACCCTCTTATCTTCAACCAATTTGCTAAACTATGCATCGTACGCAGTGCACAAACACAACGTGTCAAAACAAACAGAAAGTGACTTGTTGTAGGAATTACCTAGGCTAATACCTAATAAAAATTATTTTACTAACCAACTCTGACTTGCGATAAAAATGAAGAAAAATGTAAAAAGTATCAAAATGGTCAACCGCTAACAAAACAAGAAAGTAATGAGCTCCTGTAAGACACTGACAGACTGACCTCCATGGCAGGGATGATGCTGGCTAAATACAGCAGCCACTCAGCATCTACAGGTTCCTCTGTCAACGCCTTCTGTTGATCCCAGTATTTGAGTCGGCCGACGAGCTCACACAAGCCCCGGGCCATTGCTGGTGGGTACAGCTGAGGATACGTCGCAATGTTCAGCCCCAGCACATCAGCATAGCGTAATGCCTAAACAAGCATATTGGCCCTGACATGTCTAACAAGAAAACACTGAGTCGGCCGATTGTTCAACAAATCAGTTGCACTGCAGCCTACGGCATTTTCACGGAGTTTAAAAGCCATTTACAGTCATAATTATGAGAAACACATATCATCAACACAAGCATCCAAAGCGGTTGATATCTGTGCTATTAAAACTATTCTGCACTGTCTGGGACTAACAGACTTAAAGACAAGAAAAAGAATTCAAATAATATGTGCTGATCACCTAAGTTTGATAAACCATATATAAAATTTGAAAGTGCAACTAGATTATATACATGTTTATTCTGCTATGTAGCAGCCAAATGACAAAAGCTAAACACAAAATAAGAACAATAACACCAACAAACATCACAATAAACCTATGCACTAAAAAACAAACAAACAAACCAGAAAAAATGCAACTAATGACCAAATCTGTATTTAACAACAAATTGCTTAAAACACAAAATTAGATGAAACAAAAATTGTACGGTAACTGTAATTTAAAAAAAAACAACAGTTTGTCCAAAAATAACCCACGTTCCATTCACCTCTTCAAGAAGGCCGTAGTCAACAAGACGAAGCAGATAGAAATACTTGAAGAGATGAAAAGCTGGGAGCATAAACACGGCATTGCCAAGTGACATGCCGTATTCAAACACTTCAGTGCACTGGATGGCTGATACGTTGTTAAATAACTCTTCAAACGGAGCACTAAAACATGCACAAACAGCATCAAAACTAGTTCAATATTGCATATCGCTACAGAGTGAAACACACACTATACAACATTTAAAAACAATAACATCTAGTTTTTCAAATTAAAAATGCCAAACATCACTCTCAACTTGATACCGATACCTTCCAGTTAAACAGATAATCATGATAATCAAAAAAAAACAGTTTTCAACAGTGCAGTAGAATATCAGAAAATGTAACAAAAAAACGGCAGCACATAGTAAATTTATCACAATTTCTGGCTGACTGATGACATATGTACAGCAATCAACAGTATTGGCTTGGTGGCTCAGTGGTTAGGGCGTTGGACACAAGACTGAAAGGTCCACGGTTCAGTGCCCAGCCAATGCACTACAAGTTGTTCACACCTACCTGCCTGTGTAGGTGCAAGTGTCTAGTGGTTGGTGTCGACTCGTAACTTTCAGGTTGCGGTTCGATTCTCACTGCCGTCATTTGCAAGCAACCTTGAGCAAGTTGCTA
>Ga0209671_1000255_pt1 | contig 31076 bp, 21 predicted proteins | sample WorMetHERISLAND2_2_FD_187401 | JGI IMG/M metagenome (GOLD analysis project Ga0209671, IMG submission 187401) | Marine gutless worms symbiont microbial communities from Max Planck institute for Marine Microbiology, Germany - Olavius geniculatus... | ecosystem: Host-associated > Annelida >...
AAGGGAGGTAAAAGGAGGGGGAGGAAAAGGGGACAATCGCCGTATCCCCCTCACTGGCTTTGGGTACAAATCCCACCCTGATTGCGAGTGTAAGGAGTGACTATATGACTGTAAAAACACAAATTACAGTGCACAGAAGAAGTAGAACTCTGTAACGCGCATCAAATATTTTGTTTATTTAAGGGCTAGAATTGTTATTTGTGTCATTTGACACTCAAAAAATTATTTGACTAATTTTTGTAATCCCAGAATTGAGACGCGGCCAATCCCGGGATTCGGGATTGGCAAAAACGGCCGGGATCCCGAGATTCAGGATCTCCGGATTGCAAACACTAGTAACTCGCAGGGCTAGAAAATTGGTCCGAACACTGTTCTTAAGCCCATAAAAACTCAAGTCGGTTTTTTGTTTTTTTTTAGGTTTTTAGTCAACCGTACTTAGGCCTAAGTAACGGTCGAGCTATTGGCATTATATTGTCGTCCGTCCGTCCGTCTGTAACGGATGTATGTGGCTAAGCTATAAATCGTTAAAAAACTTTGTACACGAATAATTATTTGGTGTTAAACTCAGACATGCAAAATTTCAGCTATTTAATGCAGTGGAAACATTGGGGATTGAAGGGAGGGGGTAAAAATGTGCGTTTTCAACAGAAAATTGGCCATATCTCAAATACGGTGAGCAATACCGCCAAGGTTACTATTAATCACTAATAGAAAGTGGCACGATACGCCCTTTTGAATGACGTTAAAATCATCGACCTTGATGACCTTAAAGGTCATGACAACCAATGCAGTGCGTTCTTTGCGGCAGCTGGGTTTTTTGTCTGATTTGTTGTTAAATTTATTAGATTATCATATTTAATTTCACGTTTTAATCGTGATTTTTTAGTACCAAATCTTGCAATAATTTATAGAAAACAGTGTGATTATGTGATGGAGAGGGTGTATAAGATGTTTTTCCTGGATCATAATTTTGTATACTGTGTTTATTGGACACTAAACAAAACACTTTTGAAAACCTAAAAACTATAAAAAAAAAACAAAAAATCTATTGTTTTAAAAATTACGTTTTTTCCAGCCTTGGTCACAGTCTCACATATCCACAAAGCCGCCTTTACTGTCAAAAAGTCACAAAAAGCATTTTAATTATACTCTTTATGAGTAATAACTTGCAAGTCCTGATAGTTATTCATAGTTTAAAGGTAAGAAAAAAATAACAAAACGAATATTGCTTACTGGTTGTATCACTGCAACAGCTGAGAGCCGTGGTCTACACAGCCTTTTTAACACTGTCTACAGTGTGCGCTCTGTCTCTTATTTCGCTAGAGGCAGCAGCTACCTTGGTCCTGAATTCACGCAGGAATTGTAAATTTGCGGCCAGACCTCACACCTTCCACAAGGCAGTGCAACATAAATAATTATTTTGCATGCTATTTCTTTTATTTGTTTTGGGCTACAGGGCAAAACAACACCAGGTTTGAACAACAACAGGTTTGAAATTTCCAAACTTTGATCTAAGACCTTTGCTTAGGTTCAGGACCATCAAGAGGGCGGGGTAAGGGGAAACAAGTTACCCCGGGCCCCGCGACGTTTGGGGGGCCCGCCGTTGCTCAAAAATATACAAAGTACCCCAGAATGCAAAAAAATTTCTCCCCAGAGGGACCCTACAAAAATGTTTGCCCAGGCCTTACTGTGGCTTACGACGGGCCTGCTTAGATTAGTCTTAGCATGACCTCACCCACTGTGGCTGTAATAGCACAATTTCTATAGTGCTTCTAATGTCACACAGCATGGTTCTAATGAGCGCTAACACCCAATGGAACATTTCCATGTAGGCTATTAGGTTCAAAATTGCAGTCATTTTTTCTGAACTAATTTTTCACATTAACCTGACTCCATTTGTAAAGACGAGGCTCCACTAGGCATCGGCATACGCAGGCTGTATGCACGGTCTTTACAGCCCTAGTAGGGCTTCAGCTTAACAACTTGCAATGGTATCTGCTGTGTATTTTTTATTTCACAGAAAATTATAAAGTCATGTGTCTGGAGCAAGCAGGCCATTCAATGGCATTCAAATTCACATGGTGGGTTTCAAAGAACAGAAACAGTGCAAAAACTGTGCACAATAGGTTGAGGTCACTGATTTTGATAGCAATTGATGAGTGTATGCAATTTCCTGTTATGGTAATGACAGCAACTTGTTGCTGTACACAACAACAAGACATAACACACACTAGGACTGCTAATGCCACATTTCCCCTGACCCTTCTCATTCAACTACCTTGTTTGGGGTGTACTCTTCTAAACATAGATGTAAAAAAACGCTCCAGGAAAAATAAAAAAAACGTTAAAAGACGTTAAAAAAGTGACAAGAATAAAAAAACGTTTAAAAATGTTGAATTAAAAACGTTGGCCATAATTTGTTCAACTTTTTGCTTAATGCCTAATGATGTAAGTGCAGTATATACCTGGAATTATAGTTCAGATGGAGACAAATTCATTTAATTTCAATTCAACTGTGTGTTCGTAAGAGCATAGCATTAAACTAACAATATGGGCTAATTAAAAAACTTTTTTATTTAGTATATTTGGACTAGCAAAGTAAACTATAGGACTATGACCTATTAATTCGTTTCTGTAGTCCCAAAAGTGCTTCATGAAGCTTTTGATGGGATTTTCAATGCACGTTTTTTAAATAAAAAAGTTAAACAAAAAAAACGTTAAAAACGTTTAAAAATGTGGCAAAAATAAAAAACGTAAACAACGTTTTTTTACATCTATGCTTCTAAATTTCTTGACCAGACATACATTTTTAATAACTACAGAATGGGCAAAAAATGGCACCATTTTTGTACACCTCATAACTTCACCAAATATTAACCATTTTCAAAATTCTTTCACTGTCAGAATCAGGAGAAAATTTGCAATAAAACAGCCAATATAGATCCCATCATACCCAAAATGTGTCACCACACCACCTTGTGAAATGTCAGTGACTTAAGAATAACAATTAAAAACAAGCCTACTTCTGTAATAAGATATTTTAAGAAATTAACAACAAAAACGTCTCTCAGTTATTGTCTAAAAATCACAACTCATAGTTTTCACATGAAATTCTCAATGTGTCCGCCTTGCTGCTGGATGACGCATCGAAGCCGGCGACGCCAATGACCAATGGTGCGATCAACCAAACAAACGTTGCGGCACTGCGACACTGGCTTTCTTTAGCTGGTTGACTGTCGTAAATCATCAACATTGATAGGCCATCTGTTGAAGGGCATCCCGAACAGCATAATCAACTGGATTTAAGTCTGGGTTGTTTGGGGGCCACATGCCAGGCTCAATCAATGTTGATCACGCAACCGGTCAGTGGCGTTGCCAGCTTGAGTGCGTTATCTGACATTTCACGAGGTACTGTCGCGACACACTTTGGGTGTGGGGGACTTATAGTGACAGTTTCATTACAAATTGTCTCCTGATTCTGACAGTGAATGAATTTTTGAAAATCGGTTAATATTTGGTAAAGTTATGAAGTGTACAATAAATGGTGACATTTTTTTGGCCCACCCTGTAGAGTGAAATGTGAAATAGCAATAACTGCGTTAAAAGTATCTAGAACAATCACTCATCTACATAGCAATCCAGCTGTCAGGGTAATAGTCATCAAGAACATATTCACGGGCCAGTGATGAGTTAAATCTGGGAAAATTGTGATAATATACCGTAATTCCACCACTAAGCCAAGCAGCCCACCAACCAAAACTACCCACAGTAATTATTGTATGATTGCAAGCTGCCAATATTGCAAGATCTTGAACATCGGGGCCTAGGGCAGTATTCACAACTGGCAACTTCCCCAATGACATGTACGGAAAATTATCCCTGCACCATTTTCTGTCATCTGTTGCCAAAACAAAAAGTAACTGTTCACGTGGAAATCTATGCTGAAACCATTCCACAGCAGCAGTGAAATAGTGCAGGGAAGCAACTGTATAACCACGGGCAATGTTTGCATCAAGCATCATATCACCAACACGAATATGTACACCAATCAATATAACATCATAGGTGTGTGCATCTGGTCCATAGTTCTCTTTCACAGCTGACTGAAGAAATTTATCCACAGCAGCAGTCACGTGACGCCGAAATGTGAACTCTTCTCGAATTAGCGGTTCCATGTTCCTGAAATATTTCCACGACTGAAAGTAGCCAACCAGCTCAAGCAGTTGTATATCCGAGTGAAACTGTTCAAACTGACTGTCATAGGCACCAGCACCATGGGATTCAAATAATTTTTCTGTACCTGACAACCGGTGTGGTAGAGCTGCAGCTCTGATGTGAAACATCGATCGAAGAAAGTGATTTATTGGCAACACCGGAGTACGACCGGTTTTCTGTGCAATGCCGATTAACGCAGCATAAGCAAACATCATGTTTCCAAGTCGTCCGTGTAACTGGCACGTCATAAGTCTGTCTGCAACTCTCCATAGCTCACTGTTGTGTCTTGTTGCTTCAGTAATGAAGTGACCAGGTTGTACAAATGATGGAGACTTTTTCCGTTGATAAAACAAAATGGTCCACAGAGCAAAACCAGCTGCAGCAATTGCCACTATCAGCAGAGCTTCATGCAGAGGCAACCTGGCCAGCAATTTACCTAAAGTCAGCAGTTAGAACAACATATATATAATATTACACAACATCAGTAAATTAATGTTAATTTTAAAACAAAATGTTGGCCCTACCCAGCACACTAAAGTTGATACCAGAATAGGTTACATTTCACACTTGAGTATTAACACATCTTCTGACAAAAATTCATATAACCTGATATAATATGGTAACAAGAAATTTGAGCTAATGCTCACGAGATGCAAAAAAACCTATAGCAGTTCCTGTTCGTAAACTGTCGGTCTATTTCTAGCCATTTCGTCGCAATTCATTCTTGAAGAGTGTGCTGTAACCGAAGATTGCAAAAATCAATAGAAAAACCCTTATTTAGGAAGATCAGGGTCTTTCATGGTCATCTACACTGTCTCAAAAAAAACCGGACCCCTGCTACCTTTTGCAATAACTCCAACAGTCCTGGTTCAATAGCAATAGATTTTGACAAAGATAATCGTTAGAGAATCAGCACTTAATAGCATGTGTTACTTTCGAGAAATTTTAAGAACAGAGTACCAGCTGAGGTTTTCCTGTGGCACCAACAGTAGAGGCAACTGCACTGCAGTAGGGCCTACTCCAATGAACCAACAACGTCAGTTACGAAATCATTAAATGTTATAACGCCAACGTTCGAAGTTGAACGAACTGTTGATTAGCAACATCATAGTCAGAAGTTACAGCAGATGTTCAAAGTGCTGTCCCTTTACTCGAACACAGGCCCGGAGATGTCTTCTCCATTCGTCGATTGCGTCATCGACAACGGTCTGCCGTAGGCCAGACCAGACCTCCACCAAGCGCTGCTTCAGTTTATCCACATCTTTCACCGGCTTCTGGTACACACACTGCTGTACACGGCCCCAAATGCAGTAGTACCTCTTGACGATTTTCTCAGCTAATCATTATTATTATTAGGCACAATTTGTTGGAGTTATTTCAAGACGTAATAGGGGTCCGGTTTTTTTGAGACACAGTGTATGTACCTCTGTTCACCAAGCAGTATAATTCGGTACTGGCCAAAGGGCGGTGATGCCCCGCGGCTGGGAAGGTAACCTTAGGTCTGGCGTCGTACTGGCCATGCGTCACGAACTCGTAGTTTATCCACCTACGGGCTCAATGGCCACGGAAAGGGAGATGAGCACTCCGCCTACGCCCCGGAGGGGCATGGCACGCTTTACCTTTACCTTACCTTCCGGAAACTACCGTTCCGGGCGGCCTAAAAATTCAAAAATGTTTTCCACAACGGGGCCCCGCGAGAATGTTTCCCGGGCCCGATGTGACTCTCGACATCCCTGTACACTTCGATTGCACAATCGGTCCAACTGACTTTTTTATTGCATCTTACATGCCACCTGCCAGACTTGCTGCCTCCACATACACATGAATCCGATAGCCATTTGCTTGACTCTCAGTCTCTCTGCTGCCCAGAAAATGCTGAACTGTTCTTACCAGAACTGGCATAGCCTACATAATAAACTGAAAGTTTGGATTAAAATGATCTCTGTGGCGCAGTACTGTACATGACTGGACTTCCTGACTGGATGACGGGATAACTTGTCGTATCTCACGATTACTACGTAGCGCGGTACAGTGGCGCGGTGGGAGGGCTAGTGATATCAACGATAGACTGCAGGCGTCGCTAATCCACTTATATCTATATCGATGCTGGGCCGGTGAGCGGAGCGCCCGCCAAGTCTTGCCGTCGGTCCTATACGCACAGCCATAGTTGCTATAGTTGCAGCCATAGCTCGCCGGCGCTCCTCGCGCAGTCGCCCCTGCGCACCACGTAATCAATATTTCATTGGTCCCAGCACTGATATCTGGCAGCGATGTCATTCGATATGAGCACAAACTGTCGAGCTTATCAAATTATTTATGATTAATCGACTGCGGAGCGCTATCGACGTGTGACGCCGCGGAATGAGTCGCGGCGACGCCCGACCATGCAGCAGCATCAGACAGGCCGCCGGCACCGCTACACCAGGCCGGTCGGTTGCTCGTCGTCTCGATCAAGTGCCACACACGTCGCAACCTGCGCGGCGACGATCGCCATTTCGTCGACGTCGTCGTTGCCCAAACTCCACTACTTAGATCCGTTCTGGATTTGTTGTCGACTTTCAATGTCCTGCGGACTTGTTGTTCAGCATGTTGTGCAACAAATCCGATCCACACCGAATCGAAGTAGTGGAGTTTTGGGCCATAGTGGTCGAGCTGTGCGTTGCCGAGTAGTAGGCCTACGACACTGACGTCGATTCTATTAGGGTAAAAACAGCGATTGGGCATCAGCTTCATCGTTTATCTATCTGTGTCTCCTTTTCTCTACAGCAGCTTCGGGGGTCTCTTCTTGCCAGTTTTCGATCGTTGGATGACCTTGATTTCAACTTTGGGCGTCATAGGGCCTACCGAGGACCGTGTGTGTCAATTTATTGTATTGCGTTGTGTAGGCCTACCATAGCCTACGATCACTCGCGTTGAAAGAACAGCAGACAAAAAGCCCAGCTGTTGCTAGGGTGGGGCCGACCGTACTGGTTGTCACTGACCTTGAAGGTCATACAAGATCGATGATTTTTTATGTCATCTGAAAGAGCGTATGCCACTTCCTATTAGTAATCAATAGCATCCTAGCCCCTATCTTGCACCGTTTAGCCACAGTACATCCGGACGGAAAGACAGACGGACGGACGGACAGACTGAAAGACGGACGACAATCATGACAAAGGGCCGACCTTAAGCTTACAGTTTAGCGGTCGGCCCAAAAAGCGTCGAACATGGAACCTGTGCGAACTCAGCTCCTCAACTCCAACGAAATGTAGATACGACAGACTACCTTGCACCATCTTTCATGCTTATCGTTGACGTCTTCGCCAAAACAGCCACGATCGCGACTTCAGCCAACAGCCTTTAGGACGAGCAGTCACAGATCCAACCAAAGTTCGACCATCGCGACTTTACGCCGGGTCCCTAGAAGTTTGTAACAGTCGATGGAAAAAAATCTCGAACCCTACGTAAAATATAATTGGTTAGCCTATTCATTTAAAATAGTGCCGTTTCAACATAAGTTTGTCTGAGCTGCTTCTCTGTGCTTAGGCTACGGAGGTGCACTATACCCCTCGCTACGCCTCTATTGGTTATTACAGTATTAAACGAAGTTGCTATATTGTTATGCATTTAACTAGCGATGCAGTTATGTAACTGACTGATAACGTTTACATGACGCTTAGGGCGTAGCCTATCCCTTGTGGACTTTTTGGTTGAATGCTTTGGTTTAATCAAAACATAATAATGAAATGATTTACGCAGATCATTTTAGTATATTTAGGGGCCTAGTTCAGTTTAAATTGGCCACAAAATAGTTTTTGTCTTAAAAAAACTACGCTTCTTCAATTAGATCCTGCTGAACTTAACGAGTTTTGAACAAAATCCGAGATTCTCATAGTAAACCCTACAAGACCTTGCAAGACTTTGAAAAAGGTCCTCCAGAGACCACAGACTCGAGAACTCTAAGCCTATGTGTTGTGCGTAAAAATTTAAAAAACTGAAAAAAAGCAGTCAGTTATTGGCTGTTGATTTGACGTAGTTACATTTATTCGCTGCATCAAACGACCGTTCGCCGCGCACCATCACAAAATGAACCGAAAAAACAACAGACATCAGTTTGACAATAATATATATACACAAATGTCGTATATAAAAACTGACGACCGTTCGGTCTCTTCATCTCAGATCCAGACTCATCGACTGTACGTCAAACGATTTCATCAACTTCCTATAATATTTTACCGTCATGTGTTCGCACATCCTAGGCTATGAGCGAAGGAGACAACCAAATCTTGTTACATGCGTACACGACGACAGCGCGAGCATGCAACACGTCGTTAAGTGAGCTGATGTGTTGACAACGTCCCTGCAATAATACAAATCCTAGTGTTTCCTATGCACAAGATGGGCCCAGAGAGTGACACCCCTTTGCTACTTAGAGTTTCTTTCCTGTAAGACGAATTACATTTGCAATTTCTGTTCATTCACGTATGCATTTTCATTAAATGACGTCGTTCTTCGTCTACCAATGTAAATAAGATCTGTTTTGTATGAATAAAGTGTAGTTCCGTCGCGACGGTTAAATTAACAAACGCTGTTCGATTCACAATCTGCGCGTGGGGAAAGAAACGCTGGGGTTCCGAAAAACTTATGAAATTATTTTTCAAATAAACGAGGACATTTAAACTGTGAATAACTTAATAGCAAATGTTAAGATTTTTTCAAACAGTATGCAGCAGGCTGTCTTGCAGTATATATACAAAATTACCTTGAAGTACACTGTAGTTGAAAAGGGTATCACTTTTGGCCCTCCTGGCCAAAGAAACTCGAATATTCGAGTAGTGCATGTATGGCCAGTGGCCACATCTGCAGGCCCACAGTCGACTGATTCATGGCAGTCTACATGCATAATTATGTATCGGCGTAAAACAATCATCGCGGCTTCCCGAACAACGCGGTTCCCATCATGCCATGAAGTTAGTGAAGCGTTGATAAGCGAAGTCTTAATTCGCACACCGACGAACCCGTGTTAGCATCAAAAATATCGCGACTGTATACTTTTCCGGCTACAAGAGTGACAGAACGAGTGAATGAGTAACAGGGTTCTCGTACAGACAACACTCGACACATAGGCCTAGGTCATTTTCTGCCAACACTATCGACACAAACAAGGTCCACAGAGCAAACGTAAACCAGGTCAAACCATGGCACGGCAGTTTTTTTTTTATTCTTGCTAGTTGATTCGTGCCAAAATGTACCAGAATGCATGAAATCGCACTAAAATTCAAACATTTTTCTTGATCATAAACCCAACCACCGGTCCATTTGGCGACAGAGTTCAGAGCGACAACGGTGACCAAAAGAACTGATACGAAACTACACATTTATGAGAGAGCCTAATGGCCAGTGACAGAACGGTGATGACAGTCACTTTTAACGTTAACTGAAACAGAGCGACAAACATTAAACACGATACGTAAGAAATTAACTTGCAACAAGCAGTAAACCAGGCTGAAAACTGCTACACACATTGCGCAGGTTCAAACGTGCAAATGCAAAAACAGATAGCGGCAATGTGTTGTCAGAAGTTCAGAACGGCAAGCTAATTAACACAAATTTTACAATGTACACTTTTCGTTCGGACTTACAACCGCACGCGGTGCTGGCGTTGCTAATTCGTTGTAATTTTATAGAACAAACAACGTTTTCAACTTCTATGCACATACAGACAAGATGCAGTAGTAACGAGGCCTCCTTCATTATAGTTGTCTGCTGCATTAGCACCAGATTTGAGTCAGTTTTATGCATCCACTGCTGCCACTATAACATAACGTATGACTGCATAACGTCGCCGGTCTGATTGTCATCAACAATTACTTGCTATACCAGTGTGGGAATTACCGAAGAGTTGGGTTGGGGTTCCACCTTTCCCCCATAGTTGGACTTATTCATCTGTCTTGAGGTTAGATCACCCCATTTGCACACACTGCTTTTGTCAACATGAGCACGACATCTATACAGTCTCGTCAAGATACGTCTACCCACAAAATGGCAAAGACACCTAACTGTACTTGCACCATTGCATTACCAGCATGTAGTGCACGTTTACGTATCATGTTCTTAGATTTTGGGCAGTATTCCCTAACAATCCCTCCCAAACATCTTCCACGTGAATAGACTTGAACACTTCAACATCTGATGATCTGACTCTCCTCTTTAGTTCTTTGAGGCTAATTCCCACACTGTACTAGGCCTATACACACTTCACGCATGCCAAGATGATGACAGCGCTATATGCAAGTCACTTGCATACAGACCATGGACATCATGAATATGAACATTCAATGCCTATGTTGTTACAGACACGTGAAGCTACAAGAGCACACAGAAAATAGTCTCAACGGCAGGTCGACGACAAACACGCGGAAATCAATGCAAATGCACAAAAAATGCTCTCATAATTGTGCAACCGAAACAATCGGTTAAGATCGACAAAAACGACACATGGCCTGGGACTCGGTGGAAATTACATACATATACAGGGTGGACCAAAAAAATAAGCCAACCTGTTTTTGTCAAAACTCCATCAAATTTCCACCACACGGTAATGCGTTGACATAAATTAGGGGAGGTGGACAATGAGTGTAACTCACATAATTTTATCGTCTTGACTATCTGTGTGCTAAAAATTATCAAATTTGGTGGAGATTTGACGAAGTTCTGGCAAAAACAAGTTGGGTCATTTTTTTTCTTCTTCTTCTTTTCCAATAATGCACATATCCTCTTGCGAATAATGTCGTGCACCCTGTACAAAATATGCTTAGCCTATTATGCTTAACAGTAACGCAGGTAACTAATGTAACAGCATACTGCGTGGCGTGGTGCATAAGCAGTTCTACGAGGGGTGGTTGAAACAGCCCCCAAGTTCTGAGTGATAGTTCTAGCCCTAAGAATGTCGTCCAAATTTCGCAAAGTTAAAATTGTAACTTGAAGAAAGGAGAATGCTTGCCGACACCGGCCCGGTAGGCCTAGTGTAAAATAGAAGAAAAGATAGCAAATGAAAGTGGGAAAAAAGGAGTGTTTTTAAGCCTACAAATTTGAAAAACACAGTGCCACTTTAGGTCTGGTGCATTCAAAAGTTATGTATACTTCAGTTCAGGCCGACTGCTGGTCAGACAAAACATTAGCAATCTCCAAACATTATTCAGTATTCAGTACGATAAACTTGGAAACAGGGAGACAAACATGGTGCATGCGTGCAAGGTGCAAGCGTGGGTGGATGGGGCTGGATATCCGTGAAACGCGAAGGATGTCTGTCTACCCATGCACATGCAGACGGGAGTGTCACGTCACGTGTGCGGCCTACACTGACGACCGACTGCATGCTTGCACGTTGACGCATGTCGACGTCCGAGCTAAGCTCCAGTCCAAACCGTCAACCTGTTGACTGCGATGATGCTGTCATCAGATCGTTGCCGGTAGAACACAGTCGTCACTGCATGGGCGTGCGCCAGTCGCTGAGCCATCCATACCCGACACGACCCCGCACAGGCGCCAGGCGCAACTTCTTCCGGTGACGTCATCGCGCGCTTCAGCCGACGTGAGGTAAGGGTTGAACACAAACAACAAAATGGCGGCTGGCTGGCTGACGAACATTACAATTAGTCGTCGTCCCGTCATCAGTCGGTCACAGTTGGTCGAGTGCGAGTGCTTGCACTGGGCGACCGATCCCTGAAGACAGCTGACAGCGCAGCACCGCGCTGACGCACGTGACGGCAGAGTTACTCTGACGTGTGCTGGTCCTAGACAGTCAGCACTGCAGGCTGTGTCTCAGTCAGTCTGATGACGCTGATTACCCGGCGTGGATGTCCTGTATGTGTGCGGCAGCAGCTGCAGCCATGGCGTCGTGCATCATCCCAGCGGCTGCTGCTGCGGCGGCGTGGTGTAACGGCGGACTCTGGCCGCTCGTCGGCAGCCCGTACATGCCCGGATGTGGAGCTGAGGGTGGTCCGCCGGCCGTGGACGGTACTGTCGCCGCCGAGGACGGTGTACCTCCACCCGACCCGCCGTGAGCCGCTGCGGCCGCCATCATCATGCCGTAGTGAGGGTGTAACATGGCGGCGGCGGCAGCTGCCTGAGGGTGGCCTCGCAGCGCGCCCATCTGCTGCTGGTACGAGCTCACCGGAGACATGGCAGAGTACATGTCCATGCCGTGCATACCTGCAGCATACAGCACATCTCGGCATAAAAGCCACACACAGTATATAAAAGCACTCAGCAGTCAGCTATATACAGTGTGGGATAAAATAAAAATGATAAAGATGTAAGCAAAGAAACACTTTGGGGCGCCTAAAAGCCACCTGAGTTGGCGTATAATTTTCCGTACTTTATATCAAAAGCAACAATCGCTATAAACTGAGCTGGTTGATGATCTATCTGTGAGTTTCCTACGTGGGAGAGATAAACTAGAGAAAAAAGACTTGGAATTATGCAAGGAACACAGAGGATATGTATATTCCTTTATTATACACCGTCACTGCAAATGAAATACAACTAACTCTTATTTTACCAATATGACGCTCACATATATGGCGTACGCTAACGAGACTATTGCAAGTATTTTATGTAGAATGTGACTCAACTTATTCAAGTGACTGTCGCGAGAAAAAAACGTGAAAATTGCACATTCATGATGAGATAGTCAGCCACAATATGATCTGCAACTGCAATAACCGTCGGGATTTGGAATGAACTGGTGGTAGTAGTACTGTGTGACCTAAAGCAAAAGAGCCGTTAAGCAGCGAACAAATGTTGCAGATCCGTACATCAAACGTCAGGCCTTAATCGAACCTGACACCGGGCATTTGCGCGCTTCAGCTAGTGCGCTGCGCATACAGCTTCGATCCACCAGCACGACGAACAGATAGATCGATCGAAACAGACAGATAGAGAGACGAACGAACAGACAGAAAGAGTGAGGAACGACGATCGTCAAAGAGATACAGAGCATGTGGACCATGCAATGTGCATGGAAAGGAGGGGAATGGACGCGAACGGACGGGTATATACTGTTACAGCAAGGAACGGTCGAGGCGGATCCAGACGAGACAGGGAAGTAGGCGTCAGCGGTCCCCTCGAGTCCGTTTAACTTGCATTCGCGCTGTGCCATCAAGCGCGAAACCAGTTTATCGGCGCGTGAAATCGGCGCATTACAGAAGTGCCGGTCGGCGACGAAGAAGCGACGTCTCCGCCGATCAGGCAACCAGCCGTCACTCCCGCTCAATTAACTCCACAGAACGACGCCGCTGCCGCTAAATGAAAATCAAGCTATAACCGCCGCATCGATCGACAATAGTATTATCGCATGCCATAACTTTTGTTACGAATGCTTTTCTTTCGTAAGGCCTCTAGCTAGCGGTATCGGCGACGGTGCAAGTTTGTGATCGCGGTCGACGTTTTTATTTTGTATTATGCATTTTAAGTTTCAAAGTAAACCGACCAAGACAGGTCGGCGTTCTATCGCCAAAGGATTTATTACTTAATTGCCATTAGAACGGATTGACAATTGACGAAGCGACAAAATCTGTATAGGCTACTTTAAAAGTGAACTTGTATACGAACGGTAGCGCTTTGGCTGTTAAGACAACGGCATGAGACGGCAGCACTGGCAGTGGTGGTGGTGGTAAAAGAGCAAATAGGTCTCCCGCAGGCGCAGCTGGCGTGAGCTAATAACGCAACAGACGGTTCTGGCGACGAGTCATAGGCGACAGGGTCAAAGGTCATCAACCACCCTCCCAGCCAGCCATCCAGCCTCCACTTCCATGCACAGCTGCAGCAGCAGCCGCTGGTAATCGGCATCTGCTATGGAAACCGAAGCAGAGCAGCAAAGCAAGCTAGAGCAGCCATGCAGCGGCCATTGTAGCGTCGACAGGCACTCGGGCGAGCCCCGCCTGGGTCATGACCTTCGACCTCAAGGGTTGCCATGCAGGCGCGCCCGTTGTCAGCCAGGAACCGCTAGCGACCAACCGCCGGCCGGCATAATGATGCAGGGTACGGACAAAGACAACACAACCGCTCGGACAAAGACATTACGAATTATGCCGGACGATGTCATCTGCGGATAAGATATGGGATAACATAATAACTAACTACTTCAGATAATCTGCATCGCACAAAGCGCTACTTGACTAAATGGCAATGTATTAGCTTACAAATATTATGTGCACTTTAAAAATAACCCTATTATCCATCTGTTGTAATAATCACCACTCTGATATCGACGTAGTAAAGACTGTGACTGTGCCAGTATAGTGATGGAATTTTCAAACACTTCAAGCCGCTAAAAACGGTCTGTAAATAGGTGATTGAAAGAAACTGCCTACAGCACTGCCACTGCTGAGCATATGGGCCGCCGCGAACATGATGAAAAGGTAACAATGAATCAGCAACACTGCAGCATATGTGTGTCTGTCTGATAACTGGGCGAGCGAAGCAAGATCAGAGTTCTATCACGAGGAGGTTTTAAGCAGAGCCAAACGAAAAGAACTTTGCTTCTGCGACGAACAAACGAACGTAATGGATAGCGTTTATCCGACAGCGTGTGCTCTGCTCTCGCTCGTAGACAAACGATTACGTGTAAATAGTTTACAGTACATTTTGTCCAAGTGTCTAATGATAGATGTTCCCCATTTATATGTCGGCGCAGCGCTGGTTGCCCGGCCTGGGAAACGCTGATGCGGTCGGTGTGAGACGCGAAAGCACGCCGGCCGCCCGACTTTCTGACCACGCAGCTTCGAGCAGAGCAGTCCTCCGCAAATCCAGTTGTCTCGCATTTACCGATTGAAATCAGATGCAATTTGTATTGATTGTGCATAACCAAACAGCGAATTGCTTTCGTGCGAGCGCATTACGACGGACGGAGCAGCGGACGTGTATTGCCGCACGGCCGACACGAATAGACCAACGACCAGCCGCAGTATTCTCAGCCTTTAGAACGGCAGTGTTCGTGGATGGAGTATCAATGCCGGCCGGCTGAGGAGTAAATGACCCACCACAGACATTGTGAAGCAGATCGCGCCTATAGCGGTGGGTTGGATCAGTCAGTCATGCGTTATCATCAATAACACCCCTAGTGGACCTTCAGAATCGTGTACGATGGCGTAGAAAAAATAAGTGAAAGTTTGTGAAACAACTAGAAGAGAATAAAAGATTGCCGTTAACCGCTTCGAAATGGATTTTTCTGAGATTCATTCATATTTATTCCAAATATTGTTCTCAACTCACCAGCCGCTCGCATCATATGTTGACCGTCGACGTACATGCCAGTACAGTCCGGACTATATTGACCGCCGGGACCTGTGACAATACATCCACAATCACCTCATACACCCATTATACGAACTCACCAGACATAAACTAATAACATAATAACAAGTTGCGTACACAAAACGCTCGGAGTTCATTATTTTGAAAAAAAAATCTAAGAGTTTAAGAAAAATGATGCTTGCTGAACGGTTGCTATGTCACACGAAAGCACGCATTATTACAGCGAAACTTTTCTTTAGTTATACAGTGGAAAATGTAATTAAGTAATAAAATTTATAACAAAAGTAGATGCATTCTATATAGGCACGAGTGAAAATAGCTCGCCATTGCAAGGCCCAGCACTCGCAACAAAAATCCGAAAAACGCAATTTCGAAAAGCATTTCATAAGTTGTGCACGACAAATTCTAAAACAAAATTAAGCCCATAATTAAATATCACTAAATTTGGTTTAGAAAAACTACATGATGATCGAATTTTAATTTTTTTAAAGAAATTCAGAAAACTAAAACAACTGAGCTATTGCCCCGTACTGCAGCAAACGTTTTGATCTGGAATTTTTTCAGCGCATTCGCCAGCTGGTGGCCACGAAGAGACTGTCAAAGTTGAGACCTAAGTCAAAGCAAGCTCACTCAGTCCACGTATATGAATGAGGCCGTCTGACTAAGCGTAGGCCTACTTAACTTCGTCGTCTAAAGCTGAATGAAAACACAAAAGTGTCACAAATACATTTGGGCCTAACAGTTTTTGTATGGTCCTCGCACGTAAGCTCGTCAGTCACTAACTTTACGTAGGCTTATAATAAGCTTATATCTAAATAACATGCATAGATCAAAATAACAAAATTATACTGATCACGAGACATACCGGCTCGATTTGATTGGTCGATCATCGGTTGTACGATCCGACGCCGCGCGTTTATAAACCTATAAACACGCCATAAACAATAAGAAATCCTCAACAATGTTTTTTTGAGTTATATCAAAAAAACATAAAAACGTTAGAACCAATTTCTAAAAAGTTGTCATAACGTTAATTTAAGTCATCGGAAATTTGGTATAGGGCGTATACGGTTGCAGTAATTTACTAATACTAATAATATCCGGTTGATGGGAAGTCCTTTTTCAGACGCAGTGTAGTAGGCCTAATGCCATCACTCAATTTAATTTAATTAATTGGGTTCCCAATAAATTAAGTTTTTACAGCAAATGCTGCAATGAACGCAATGTCTTTATGACCACACATTTCTACAGCTGCAACAAGCTTTCTTGGGAAACGAAACAAAAACATCGACGACGACACGACAAAATCATTCACTCCTGCACTTGAGCAGGTTCGAAACAATGTGCGACTGTTGTTGCAGTCGCTGCAACCGTTACTGTCATTATCACGATCATTACGAAAGCACACGCAGAGCACAGCGCTCTCTGTCAGTCAACATGCTGGCGCGTGCAGCGATCCGCGTCAGTCCGTGATTTACGAGGAACTGAAACAAACGCCAGTGAAGAAGTCAAGACAGGACCCAGGAAGCCTGGATAATAGTTCCATGGACGGACCATCACGCCAGGCAGACATTGCAGGCAGTTTCTTGTCGCCTCTTCGCTCGCTCGACAATTACAGCGACGAATTAGACCGACGCCGAGCCACGTGTTCTTCCTGCAGAGGAAATCCGTTCTGCTCCGCCCGCCACGGCTGGGCGATGACTGGCGCAATCCAGCCCCGGCCGGACCGGGGCGGCGTGAGATGTTCCCGGACGGACGGGATGGGTGCTGGAAGAGACGTCGCCGGGCTGCGCCGAGGCACGGACGGACGCAGCGTGTCGACAGACGAGTTAGCGGCGCGGCTGGTATAAGCGCCGACGACTGACATAACCCGGTACCAAACTACCATCACTCGAGCACGCTCATGCCTCCGCGCGTCCGACCGTCCGAGCTAAGTTCAAACTAAACTCCACTTGCTTCGATCTGTTGCCGATCTACTGTACAACACGCTGCAAAACGTTGGCCTTGCAATCGCGACGTCGTGCGTTCAACTCCCGGTCGGGACGCTATCAAGTGGTTACTATTTGGAGGATAACTGCAAGAATAACTGTATCAGAACATCGGACATAACCAACACCAATGTTAACTCAACCTTCCACCACCGGGGTATCTATAAGTAAATCGAGTGCTGGCCTGTCTGGCTGGGGTTGAGGTGGGGCGTCTTCACCTGTGTCGGGTGGCAGGTGACGCTCCGCATATCGTTGAGATAATCAGATTCGGCAAGTTTCTCGCCGACATTGTGCGCTTTATAAATGTATTCGCTTATACTTATTAAATTTACTTTTGTGGGTTTCCTATGAAAAACTTTCAAACAAATCGAAGTAGTGAAGTTTAAGCCCAGCCATCAGTCGGCCTCAGTCAACCGCATCCGGCATTCTCCTCGTCGCTGTTGCTGCTGATGCTGCTGCGCGTTTCGTCGCGGTTGATATACGCACGGAATGCATGGAGCAGAGCAAGACGTATAATATTAGCGTCGCAGAACCGCGGCGATCACTGCCACGTGCCACTGCCAACTATATAAAACGAATATCTCAACGGTTAAACTAGGAAAGTCTGCGCGAGAATTTTCCCAATAACGACTGCGCTCGCAGCTGGCAATAAAGCAATGCGCATACGGACTTTTTAAACTATGAAGGCTGGTACACTGACGTGGGCAACCCAATGTGTGATAAACGACGTACAAAACAAACGATTCCCTCAACCGCAACAAGCACGAATGCATCAAACAGATTGAACCAAAAGACAGCAACAGGGTGCCATGCTAGCAAATGATTGGTTATGGATTTAACGTAAAAAAGCTAATTCAATGCACTGCGGCTCATCCAGCCATTTTTGCGGAACCGTACATGATAATCCCATTAATGTGAAATCATACATTTCTATAGGCCTGCATTCAGTATCAAGTTCGTTCACAAAAACTCCGCCACTGCCGAAATCTACCAACAAAATAAAACACAACCTTAAAGAAAAATGTCGCTATTCAAATGTACAACAGCCCACCCACCCACATTTGGGGGTAACAGCTCACCCCCCTGACGCTCCCATGCGAGTCGGTTAGTTAGAAAAACAGCGCAAAGCGCTCGAGTCGCGGCTGATAAAAGGTAAAGGCGACGACGTTGGCGTCGATACGCGCAACAAGGCTGCTGCTGCTGTTGCAGCGCCGCAATAATTCATCACGCGCCGTGACGAATGTTCAGCTGTCACGCCGTAATGATTTTCAGCGTGAAAAATAATGACTGCATCGTAGCGGGCGAGTCGAACGCGCAAGCCGACACCGGCGCTCGTTCGGTCGTAATTTTACTTGGGATCGATCGACGCGATCGCATCCGGCGCATGCATAGGACACAGGTGTCCGTGCCGACGTCATTGCTCTTTGTAAACACAATATGTATACCTGAGATAGTGCGCTAGACCACCGACATCGTAGACCGAGACGCTGCGGCGCCGAGAAATGAAATCGCCCGATAATTACCCGAATATCAGGGCTGGCCGGCCACGCATGCGCAAACCGCTCTCCATGGCTTGAATTCCCGGTCCTGACGGCGGCGCGGCCTAGAAGTCTGCTGTCTGGAAGTAACTAAGAGCAGAGCGCATGACCGTTGGGCAGCTGTTGAAACGCTACACCGATCGTCGCGGTAGACCGACCGATCGAGCGCCAGTATGCATGCACGGTTTAATGTGTCAAGAAGTTGGCGGTATCAAGTTCGCTTAATGACCTCTAACATGTCGTAACTGCAGAGTCCGAACTGCCTGCCAGTGCCTGCCACTTCCACCGTCACTGGACGACGGTCACTGCACGGTCCACGGATTCGTCCATTCCGTAGGAAATCCATGCACGGACGTACAGACAGACGTGTCAGAAACTGGAACAGGTGCTCTCCCGGCATGCAACGGGCGTCATCGAGCAGCGCGACGCGCGAAAACGGATGGCACACAGCACCTGCGACGATCAGTCAAAGTCAACTCAATGGCCGGCACCAGCTAGCATTGACGGAGTCTTAAATGAACGTTCAACAGGCGTCCGGCACACAAAGTCGGTCAGATTAACGTAATGCAGTACACGAAACACCTGTTCACATTCGCTTCGACTCGCTACACTTCGCCACTATCAACATCTGATAAATGGCCATCGAACTAAAGGAGAAAACTTTAGTTTTGCAGACTGAAGCTTGAATAAAACTAAAGTAGTGCGCCTGTATTTACACTGCGGCATATTTCCGTCCTGAAAGCTAAACGCACAAACAGCTTCCGAGCTGCGGACAATCTGTCACGGAAAAAGTGCTACCGAAATCTTTAAAAAAATCTATGAGAATAAAGTTTTGACCCAAAGAAAGGTATTTTGCAAGTTAGACACTAGAACGGAAATACAAATAGTCGCATCTTAATAAAAGTTATTATAATGGATTCTATTAAAAACAGACTAAACTGGCACTCATTTTATATCACACAAAAGCGGGAACAGTCTACTGTTACAAGAAGTGTCCATTTTGCCAGCCAATACCGGTACGTATAATAAAGTTTGATATTTTTGTGTTCTGACTAATGGCTCAATCTGACAGATTTATCAGGCGTGTTAGAACAAGCGAAAACAAACAACGGTATGCCACGAACATAAACAAGAACGCGACAAAACATCATCACCCACTTCCAGAAAACAAAACCTGGACTGGTGATACATTATCGCCACACATAGACGATGACTTATACATCACTTTCGCAAATCTTCGCAAGCAAAGAAGAAATCTGAAGTGCGCGCACTGGGCAACCAAAAATCCCGTTTGTCGCACCGATGATCGTCTGACGAGAAGTAAGCAACAGAACTCGGTCGGGCGCTTCATTCGTCACTGCAGCTAGCAAACACGAGCAAGCGCACTTTCGTCTTTCCGTCTAAAGAACGTTCATAAACAGCTCATAGTAATGCTACAGTAGCAAGCAAGCGGACGCCACAAAGTAACTAACCGACCCAGGCAAGCAACGAATGGATCAGGCGCCAGACGAGAGAGTACACACTACAAAGCAAGCCGCTTGGACGACAACAACAACAACGGAGCATCAGTAGCGACAACAGAAAGACGCGTTAATGGCTCTTAATTTAGTGGCGGGAGCCAGCGAGCGCTCGTACGCACCGCAGGTGACCATAGAGCAGATCAGTACGCTCTTAGAACGCCCCGAGACGGCGCGACTGTAATGCCGTATACACAGAAACCCGCCCGCAAGCTTTAGCTTTCATACAGCTTTTGCATAATCCGTCTGACGTTAGCCCATATCTTGCTGTATGCTGTATGTATCAGCCATAGCCGTATTCTGTTCGAAAACGATTATTCGTGTGCAACTTTTCCGCAGTAAAAAATAAACGACTTTAAAACTGAATGGCTCACATGCCCAGCAACGAAATTCGGCAACGTGCAGAAATAAATAGGAGCATGTTAGTCGATGATTTACAGAAAAGGAGTACATTTTTAGCCACTATATGTACCTTTCAAATTCTCTATAGCGATCTGAAATATGTCGCTCTAAATCATCGCGTTTTCACATAGGCAAAGCGTTTCAATTTTACCGCTTATCGGTATAGCGGTAATATGTGAGTCTGCGAGGCATCGTGAAGTGTTTAGTAGATTAAAGCAAGTGACGAAGTCGGCGTCGAGGAGTGCATCCAATCGTCAATGACGACATGCCTCAGAAGTGCAGAGCGTCTGCGGCGCATGCAGGCGCGCGCCAATGATTGATACAGCCGCAACGAAGACTAATGCCCGCATTCCAGTCAGATGTCATCTGATCTGTCGACGCCAATCAGCGACTTTCATTAGACCAAACCAACGGCACGCACCTGCTCAGAGCCACGTCTTTCTTCAGCTTCACAGGAATAATTTGTCGTCGTACGACGCATTAATAGCGGCGGCGGCTGTGTTATTACGAGCCTGCAGATTGCAAGCTGCAGAACAATTTGTCATCCTGTAATAACGCATTAGCGTAGTAAACAGCAGAACCACACGCAGTAATGAATAACCAGCGCTAATGAATTCATATGATGTATTGTATACGCTGCATAGCGAAGCTTTGAAAGACGACAATAATTAACTGACGTGCATAACGAAACTGGCAAATATAATTTCTCTCAACGGGCACTGCAGATCGTATACTGTGATAGCAGCATGCAAACGTAGGACAAAATGTTACGGCCAGTGCGTACATCAGGTACAGAACATGGCTTAAAATTTGACTGTCTGGTGTGGACCATGTTAACACTATCAGAATAATGGGACAAAAACAGTTACAACACGCCGGGAGTCGTAAAATAAGCAGCGGTTTTTTAAATGACCGCGAATGACAACAGTGCGACGTTGGCTGATGCGACGCGTCGGACGCTGCACGAGAGACGGCTAATAGCAGCAGCAACAGCAGCAGCAGCATAAACGACTGACTGACTGAACGCAGTGGATTTATTGCGACGAGATGGCTGTTGTCCCATTATAGAATATTTCCCCACAAAAGTCACCCCGGGCAGGGCGGGGCAGATTTCTACCGGTAAATTGTCGGCCGGGGGAGACTTTTCTAAAGGCGATCCTGTAATGAGATTTACGAGGCCGGCGATATTCTAATAAGGGGAGTGACATATCAAATCTGTGATTATCTCCCCGGGCGAATTTTTTATGAGAAAAACATTTTAATGTGACACCGGCCGGCGACGAGACGACGGCCAATGGACTGGCGCCTGGCATGGTCGCCGGCTGCAGTCTGGCAGCAGCTGACGCGGCGGCGTGCGTCGCAGCGGCATTGCTGGCTGCAGCAGCACGCAATGAGACAGCGACTGTCTGTCACGACGAATAACGTCAACCCGACGCCGTCATTATCGGTCCGGCCCAAGCCGGCCCGGCCCGGGCGGTGACGATCGGTCAACCGCACCGACACCGGCTCGGCCGGCCCCGGGCCCGGCTGTAGCGCCCCGGCTCACTGACCCACCGGCACGGTGAACGACGCCAGAGGCCGCTCTCTCGGGGAAATGCCCGCTCGCCCGCCCGCCTCTGATGAAGATGCTCAACCGCTGCTGCTGCTGCTGCTGGCGACGCTGCAGTAAGGAGCGCCTGCAGATGCGTGGAATATGGAGACAGATCTGACATGTCGCCGGCGTCCAGATACAACACCAGTCGTTCAACGGTGACCCCCGCCATTCCAAAACGCCGCCACGGTTAGGGATAGGTTAGGGTCGCTACTAAAAGTTAGTTTAGCGTTTAATAAGTACGGTTTCTTCGATGTCTAAAACAGGTTTTGGCGGCCCTTCGGAATGGCGGACCCGAATCGTTCAATGCTATACGAGCTTGCATCATATTGCGCCACCAACAAGATAAAATGAGCAATACAGTCATAATGGTAGTAAGCCTAATTTGGCACTGATCATGATCTCTGAAATTATCATCATTATTATTACTCAAATCGTACATTGCTTATAAAAATTAAACGCTAAATAAAATACAACATAATGCATGCAATCCCGAATACAAACGCGGCAAAAGTAAATGAAATGCGATAAAAAGCAGCTTAGTCGTCATAGGAAACTCGGAGCTGAAAGAGATAGACAACTGACAAAGAGCGAGAACAGATCGAAGGGTATAGAGGAGAAGCCAGAAAAAGACAGATTATTAATTTAACGGATAAAATAAAACAGATGAGCAGATGATAAGAAAATATAAAACTGCTCAAATAATAAATAAAGACATGTACAAATGGATTGCTAGCTAAAGTTTTTTTTGCCTTTTTTCTTTCTTTAGTTAACTTTCTTTGTTTATACTGTATGCTACAAAAATGAATATTTTCGTTCAGTAATGTCACAAACGTTCATTATGTAATACTGACCAGTTGTTAACTTGTGATAAAGTCAGGCCGCTTTGCTCCGCCAATTCTTTTTTCTGGTCTTCAGACGGATACGGATGCTGCAAACACAAAACGTAAGCATCAAAGTTTTAGTATTTATTTATTTCATTTAATGACAAAGGGCAGCCACTAACATGGCACAATATCAATGAATGTCACTGATAAAACAATACAACAATAGGACTACCAGAAAAAATAAACTTTGCAATAACTAGCCAAGAATGTGGAAGTAATAGATCGTTTAAAGCTATTTAAATTAGAAAAGTCAGTATTGTCAGCTGGCAAGTTATTCCATATTCTTCCTGTACGGTAAGTTAAAAATGTTATGTCTGGTGTTGGATCTGCAGCCTGGCAGGAATAATTTATATTTATGTCCACGATGACTATAGTCAGTACGTAGTTTAAAAAATTCACTTAGGCTGAGATCAGTCAATCCAAATACTAGTTTGTAAGCAAATATCAAGTCCAATCGAAGTCGGCAAACTTCCAAACTTTCTAACTGACAATAAGTAAGATGCTGTAGACCTGGAAGGCGCTTTGTGAAGGTTTTAGGTTTACTTAGAGGAATATTTGAAAATGTCAGCGACATATTTACTAACCAACCCAAAAAGCCACGTGGCCCAGAAAGGACTTCACTTTTTGCGGATGTCGTCCCTATTGCCTAGCCAACTGTTCTGGAATTTTGATAGGTGTTTTAAGACGAGTCTATCATCAAGACAAGCTGCTGTGATCTTGAACTGAAAAATACATGTAAGCAATACGAGGTAAAACCATTATCTGCCTTAACGAACAATTAAATATGCTTTCGCCAATGTTTTCGAGTTATCCAGAAACATACGATCCTATTTTAGACTCATTTCAGAACTTTCAGCTACGTGCAAGGATTTTTATTGCTAAGAACTAAAATACGCAATTCACATAAAAACACATCATCATACAAAAGATGACTGATCATCCGGTAATTCCAGCCGAAACATTGCGACTTCTGGTAAATTGGCCGGACTAACTTGGCCGCGCGAATTAAAATAATTACAGCCGGTCATTAGAGCAGCGTATAATACTCTAATACTCGAGAGCTGCTTCAGTATATACAGGGTGGGCCAAAAAGAGCCCAGTTGCCCAGCTTTTGCATTCATAACCGTCATCAGTCCTTTTCAGCAGCTCTTCGATCGCTGGAGTCAATGTGTTCAGGATCAGCTGAGCCCAGCATTCGATTAGCACAGGTTTTAGCTGGTGAATTACTGAAATTTTGTGACTATGCTATCTGTTGCAATGCCCCCACACTGAATAATTCACAAAAGTTAAATCTGGACTTTTGGCAGTGAGTTTTTGAATTCGATGAACTTGAGCACATGGGGTGCAGGCAAATGCCTAATTTCATGGGTAATGAAGATTTATGCAAATTAGGCAAATAATATTTAAATGATTTGCTATGCAAGTTCGGCTCTCTTTGTCTACAACATTCTAATACTTTTGACATATAACACGCTTTTCTACGGGTAACCATCGCTGAGTTATCAACGCTCAAACAGGTCCGGTTTTTTTAGTCCACCCTGTATAGCCAAGCCGCAGCGACTAAAGCAGTGAGTGAGTGAGTGACGTCAGTGGTGACGTCAGAAAGATGTCTTTGCCATGTCTCTCGACTCTGTATACTTCCGCGTGTGGTCGTCTGTTGCCGACGGGCGTCGGGCGCCATTTGTCTTGCGCTGACACGGACAAAACGCGACCGGTAGAGGCGACTTGTCTCTCGGCCGTACAGAGCGGACGCAGCCAGCGCTCAGGACCGTCGGTCGGTGCGCGGTCCGTGCGTCCGGTCAGCTAATGATGCGACGTCCGTCCGTCCAGCGACAAGACGACGACCAGCAAATGCAGCGAGCGAGCACGGGCAGGATATTCCGCTGTCAGCAGCGTGCGTCCGCCGGCGCTGATTTATCGGGCATTAACCGACGGACCAAAGGACTAGCGCTTGCCCCGGCTGACCGCCGCCCGCCGTCGCCTCACCGCAGTACGTGCGCCCGCTGGATGTTTGCACATGTCCAATCAGTGTATGACCAGCCGACGGGACATTTGTATACACAAATGATCAGACCTAATCCTCGCCGGTCCCGCGCGACGATTTATCATATCAATTACGTCGGCGCGCGGGCGGCGATTTTCCTGCGCGCGTCCTTCCTGGGCTTTCTAGCGGCGGCCAGCGCCCGCCTCACGCCGTCAGTCCCGGGCGCCGGTCTCAAGTCCCGCTGGACGACCGACCGGCGAGCCGACCGTAAATCTGCCAACGACCGCCAGACGGCGCTTCGTGGTCACTGGCGTCCTAGTGACAGGACAAGTGCCGATGACGCCACGTGCATGCATGCTGCCGCTCTAATCTGACCAGACCACTGGCAGATACGCTTGATATGCACGACTCGTGCTCATACAATGCCACCGGATTTGTTTAGTCCATCTAGTCAAAAATTAACCGGCAAAATCCCCGAAACCAGTATGCGTAACATTAAATCCGACAATTTGTGATCGCACTGTGTTTGAATCATGAACCTGGTTTGAACGTAATCAATCCCTCTGTACCGTTCAACGGCCCGTTCTGACCGGTAGTGTACACCGGGCTTAAGTTAACATATTGACTGATAGTCACACAATAAGTAACAGTTTGCTTTTAAATTAGGCTACAATTCCTGTAATTTATTTTAATCTGGCAAAGTAACCGAGCTCGAAAGCAAACGATCACTATGGCGTGACAACTCTGCATGACCGAGAGCGGACGTCTCGTGTGTATATAAGGATGAGAATATAGACACGGACTGACCGTGAGATGTTGGAAGAGCCAGGCGCGCATGATGTTGGTAGCGATCTTGGGAAAAATGCCGCGTTTCTTCTGCCGCTTGGCGGCGCTATTCGCCTCCGAGTCTTCGTCTGCCGTCACGTCGCCAGACCCGATACTGTTGTCCAGTCCGTCACCTGACAGCACACCACACAGTGACACAGTTCAATAACAACATTTTGTAACTATATCACGCAGTGTAATAATAAAATAATATATCATGATGACTGCACCAATAATGGAAGCTGCGTGGTTATGCACAGCAAATATGAGTGTCTTTGACTTTTTCGATCGCACGTTTCCACCAGGTAACAAAACTTTATGACAAGACATGCAAAGTACACATCTGGCCAACACTTGAACTAAGAGTCATCCAGCCGCGTGTTATGATCACCCAGCGTGCAGACACGGATAGACAGGCAATGTGAACATCATGGTGTACCGGGCGACCGATCGACCAGTCACTGATCCAGGGAACCAACCAACGGCATACATACAGTATATACAGCGTGCAGAGTGAATATAATGGCCGGCGATCAGCCTCACACGGCGCCGGTACCACGCCACGACGCCGGCAAGCAATTTCGATGGAATCATCGCGAACCCGATACGGAGATAATAACTGTCGGAGGAGAACGGACGCCGGGCCGGTGTCCCCGGACGCAGGGGCATCAGGTCCGATTGGAGATTGAAACTCATCTGCTGCATAGTGATCACGACAGCGTTTAGCATCGACTGTGCGCCGAGAGCGCAGTTTGATTGGAAACGAAGTCAACGTCCTGCCAGCACAGCGAGCGGTATACGGTACGCTGAATGAGCTGTGCTGTTCATCTGCCTGCCAGTCGGCATTCATGCGCCGTTCTTCTACACACAATACGCGCGTCACCACAGTCCACAATGTGACGACCCAAAACGTGCAGGCGATCGTCGTCGTTCGGTCCCTCTGGATTCGACAGTCCGTCACGGTAGCGCCGCCTGTGCATCGTTTTAATACTCGAGTGCACTGACTATATACAAACGGAACTCGTTTTTACAGCTGAGCCTACCATCGTTCACATACCGGCCAGTGCAGACATGCAACGCCGAACAAATTACAAGACCCTAATATAACCTCGCGCGGAAAAAGTTGATAGACGAATGCATCATTCGGATTAATGCCGATAAGTCGAGGGAGGAAAATTCTGCACACGGATTGTGAAGGAAGTGGGTGCGCGGTGGAAAGACGTGGGTGCTGGCGACGGACACGAACCATCCCATCCCGCCGCGTTTCTTCCTACACGGATAAAGAGAGAGCGAGGGAGCAAGTCTTATCAGCGGGCATCGCGCAGCAAGCCGAGGTGGAGCAGGAGAGATATCGCTGGCTGCTCGCTCGGTGTACGGAGTCGGTCGGTCGGTCGGTGTCTGGCCAACTGACAAATCAACCGAGTCGGTCCATTTTTCATCGTCAGTTGTACCACCGCTAGACGGCGCGCGCGCGAGGCATTGCGTAACGTTGGCGTCAGTCAGCGATGGACGGACGCGCGCGCGCGGTGCGACTCGCAATCGCTGCAGCAGAGCGAAAGTAGCGTTATGATTCTACGCCACTCACGGACCGACCAAGCATCCTCCGCCGATAACAACCTCATTACAGCTGCCGGTGTCGGAGCGGAGACGTCCGTCCGTCCGTCCGGCCGACCGACGCCCGCGTTCTGCGTCGTACGCAATTAGATTGCAATTATGTTAAGGAGAACCGCGGGTGAAGTCGATGCATTTTTCCTGGGCACGGCGCCGCTGGTCGTCCTCCACTCTATTCCGGGCCGTCTTTCCCGCCCGACCCAGCCCGGCGCCATATCGCAAAAAGAAATCCTCCTTCATCTCGACAACGAACGACGAGATCGCCAACAACAGAATACGATTCGACGAGCCAGCGAACGAACACGCGCAACCTTCGACTGATGCAGAGATTCAGCGGTGGACGGAGACGGAGACGGAGGAGGGACGACATTTGCATCGCAGAGAAACAAGAAGATTTCCATCTAATCAGCAGCTAATTACGTTCACGTTCGTCATCGCGGTAGCGATAATTGTCTGTGTTTGACTACGTCGGAAGTGCGATGAAAATTGTGCGGCGGGTCCGGTTGCGTCGTTCCGGGCGGCGCGAAAACATTGCCGGAAACTGCAGTCCGGTCCTGCCGGTACCGGACGGCCCGTGTGCGTTTATTGTTACTTGTAACCGTAACCGATGTTCGATTATGCTCGGCGTAACTCGGCACGCTGGCTGGCTATCGTATCGGCGGCGTCATAATACTCATCTGGTGCCTGCCGGCGCCCGACGACGTGACGTGTTTGCTACAAGAAGTCGACGCAATCTGTCTTGGGTTTCGTAAACACTTTCCAGCCGTCAGGCGCGTTGCAATCTCCGTCGCAGAACAAAGCAGAAGCAGCAGCAGTTTGCACAGCGATAACACGCTGTCTTCTCCAGCTGTTCAGAGTTGATGCACGAATACAAAGACGCGGCGATGATCTAAAAGTTTACGTTTACGTAGTAACCAAAAGCCAAATAACTGACTATATACGACACAAAGCATAATATACACGGTGAGACCAGCCATAATACTGGATGATCGCGTTCACGGGCCTGCGACATGGGTCAAACAGTTAGGGCTTAAAGATTCGGTCCTCTTTTCTCGACTCCATTTCTTTTGCTATCATTTCTTCTAAAACAAAGGCAGCTACAATCTTGACTTCAAAAATCGCAAAAATAAACCAACATACTATATTATGGCCAAGATGACTGGGAGGCTCACCCATAAGTCCCTGGTAGCAGCCGCCCATATGTTCACGTTAATTAACAGCGCGCAATCAACAGACAGAAAAAAAGCTGATAAATGCGGATAGTTGTGTAATGTATAACATACTATTACTAAGTATTCTGTCGGTGCCACGTAGCCGACGGCACGAAGCTGTCAATGATTAAACAACCAGCGATCATACATGACTTCTGTATAGTAGCAGTATGTATTAAGTCCATAGATCATCGCTCGTGTATCCACTATTCAATCCGCTGAGTCCATTACTGCAGTAAATAGCGCGTTACCGACACGTATTAATTGCCTTACTGTTACGATTATGGCGCTTCAAAGTTCAACGCCGTCCCTGGCTACTCTATGATAAAACTCCACTCATCTGTCCGTTGAAAGCGAACCTTAAATGCAAACACATCCACTCACTTCGACATGTCGTGAATCTGCTGCAGTCTACAACAAATCGAACTACTGGTACTGTAGAATGGAGTATGGGTCTAAGCCAGTCTACTCGATCTCAAAGCAAGGTCATCCACGCTGCTGTCGCCGCTAAGCCCGACTCTACTGTCATCGCTGAAAACACTAGAGGGAAAATAAAGAGTATTAGAAAAACACTGTCAACCGCTTGCATGAGGCGGCTACTGAACTGAAACTGGGCATGAAAATAAATGGCAAGAAGACTGAAGTAATGAAAGTTTGCGATGATACAAAACCAATAACTATAACGGTAGCTGGATGCACCCTGAGTGAAACCAAGTCGTTCAAGTATCTTGGAGCTATGTTCAATTCCGAAGCGTCGTGTGACGAGGAGGTCAAGTCGAGACTGGCAATCGCGAGACAGAGACTGGGCGAGCTAGTTCCAATTTGGAAGTCACGTACAGTGAGTAATAAACTAAAAGCTCGACTCATCAAAGCACTGGTTTGGGCGATCGTCACTTACGGCAGGCAGGCATGGACATTGAACAATGCGAGAATGTAGAGGCGTTTGAGATGCAATGTTACAGGCGTGAAATGCGCATCTCTTACGTTGAACATGTGACGAACGAGGAGGTTTAACGAAGGGAAGGCCAAGACAGGGGCCTGTTGGGACAAGTGAAATCATGCAAACTGAAATACTTCAATCACACAACGAGACACGAGAGTTTAGAGAAAGACATCATGCTGGGCATCATGCCCGGAAAACGTCGACAAGGTGGTCAGAAGAAACAGTGGATCGATGATATCGTTCAATGGGGCGAAAGAAGCCTGGTCGAAATGGTAAGACAGGCGGAGAACAGAAAAGGTTACCGGTGCTTAGTTCATGAAGCCGCCTACGCTCGTACATCAGGCACGGCAAGCTGATGATATGTCACGTGCAGGGGAACTGGGAAGACTTCAGAAAAATGTCCTGTACGCCACAGAAGAGGGCGTGTTTTGTACAGCAAAATCTGCTGGGGGCGTCAGACGACAAGAGTTGAGAAGCGATCTGCCTAACCATCGCAGATCACCACAGATCAGCTGAGACGGCATATACTGTTTTTTGTTTTTCTGCTCTAGATCAATATATGTCATCCTAGCATTAGAGTTAAGGTTAGAGTTAGAGTCAGGGTTAGAATCTGTGATCATCTGTAGTGCCATACATCGATCTGAAGTTCACAAACTTGAACAATGATCTGTGGTGTCTATACAGACCCGTTAAGAAGTGTCGCATTTCATGCCGTCACTGTACTGTAGGCAGCAGGCAGGGAACGACCAACACCTCGAGGCAGGGCGCGGCTTTCACACAACGACTTTCAACGACACCAACCAAAAAAAATCAATTTCGGTCGAACGCAGATGGGTAGCGCGGCAGCGGGTGGCTTACGGCAGTTCCGACCTTTTTACCACCTCAAAAAATGCCGAACCATGTTGCGGAGGCGCGCGGCGCTCCAGCATGCAGATAAGGATAATGAATGGCACGAAATCGGATCCAAATAAAATGAACGGAAGATAGAGAGCCTGGCTGGCTGGGTGGCTGGAACTCGATGTGCAGCGAGATGGTCGTGTACGGCTGGGCGGATGATAAC
>Ga0209671_1000257_pt1 | contig 31039 bp, 19 predicted proteins | sample WorMetHERISLAND2_2_FD_187401 | JGI IMG/M metagenome (GOLD analysis project Ga0209671, IMG submission 187401) | Marine gutless worms symbiont microbial communities from Max Planck institute for Marine Microbiology, Germany - Olavius geniculatus... | ecosystem: Host-associated > Annelida >...
TCGGTATACCGTAGGCTTATAATGATTTTCCCAGTGGCGTCATGGTAGGGTGGGGCGGTGAGGGCAAATGAGAGTTGCCCACGCTAAATTTTTGGCAGTCGGACAGTTGTCGGAAAATCGTTTTTTTGGTCAGTAAATTTTTGTCCAAAAATGCAAACTTTGGAGCTAAAAACTCAAACCGAATTTTCAAGAAATTTTGCGCAAAATTGAAATTGTCAGCATCTATAATCTTCTCTGACAAAAATTTAGTGTTTGTCGGAATATTGCAACTTTCTGCCAAGCTTATTTTTTCAACCCACGACTTTGCAGCTTTGTCTGGTTACTAAACTTCTGTCTTCCGACAGTTAGCCTAGTAATCTAGTACAGGGTAGTAGTAGTATCGTCATGTCGCCGTTTTGAACTTGGTCATTCGAAATACAAAACTGCCGTGGTATTGGCTTTTGATTTTTTAGGCCGATCAATTTTGTAAACCAACAGGGCCGGATTCTTCGCAAGTACCGTGGCAGATCTGAAGTTTAGAACCACCTATTGAAATGTTTCTTATTCTAATAGTGTTACGGTGACGTATAGGCTATAGCACACGTATAGGCTAAGTGCAATTTTATGAGAGCTGGATTTCACGAGTGACTGCGTATTTTTGCGTGCACGTGCAATGTAGACGTGGTGGAGTATCTGGTGTCGGCATCGTGTGACATCAACGCTCGCAGTAACTCGGGTCGTACGGCGCTGTGGAAAGCCGCTCAGTCGGGCAGACGTGAGATTGTCCACCTGCTGTACGCGCTCGGCGCCTCGCTCGACGTACACAGCCAGGTCGTCCGCACTGATGCAGTTCTGTAGACCTGTCTTGGTCTCGAGGCGCCTATACGACAAAAAGTCTTGTTCCTGCAATGACAAAAAGTTTTTGAGAATTTCAAGACTTCTTGCCAATGGCGTCGTGGGTTAAGAAAGTAAGCGGGCCAGAAAGTTGCATTTTTGCAACAGAATTCCGACAGACAGTTGCAAGTTGCTGACGGGAGAAATTATGGGTGCTCAAAATTCCTATTTTCTCTCTAAGTTTGCCTCGAATCGGGTTTTTAATCCCAACTATTTGCATTTTAGGCGAAAGTTTTCCGACAGCCAGACATAAGGTACGCAATTAATTGCTCCGCCCACTCCCCTTGCCATGATGCCACACTTACTGGCTACTTTGAAAATTTTTTTCATTAGTTTACGTCAGACCCCAGAACATAAGACGTCAAATCAGCAATGATGTGGTGCCTCGCCTCGAGGCTGCCTCCAGGCAGATTTTTAGGCCTACTGCCCTGGTCTTGGTCTTTGGTGCCTTAGCCTTGGCCTCGGTCTTGGAGGTTAGTGTCTTGGTTTTGCGTGAGTTACGGGTTATACGCTGGCCAATATCATACGTAATTTTCAAACCGTATAAACGGCGGTGTCGTGGCTTGGCACTCAAACGGCGGAGCCGAAATGGCGGCGCCCAAGCGGCGGCGCCCAAAATGTTCTTCGTGTTTGGCATGACTGCAGGTGGGCGAGACGGCGCTGTTTGAGTGCACGCGCCGGCCGGAACTGACGGAGATCGTCGGCGACCTGCTGCTGTGGGGCTCCGACGCACGGACCACGGACATCGAGCGTAACGCGCCGCTGCACGTGGCTGCCGCCGCCGGCAACGTGGCGGCTGCCGAGTGTCTGCTTGCGGCCGGCGCCGACGTCAACGCCGCCAACGAGTATGGCAACTGCGCCCTGCACAATGCCGTCGTACACGGACAGGTGCGTCCACGCAGACAGACGCTCTTTCTAAATGCGTGTACAGAGCGACGTAACTGAACCGAACTGTAGGCCTACTGAACTGACACGGTTTAGTTCTTGACGAACTGATCAATGGCGAGCAGGGCAAGCCCATTGGTCATTGGTTGACGCGTAGGCCTACGCGAGCGTAGTCACGTAGTCACGGACGCTGTTAGACGGTGCCGACTGTAACGCATTGCTGCTTGCCCATTGGTCAGTTCGTCAAAAACTAAGCCATGTCAGTTCAGTTCAGTTTAGTTACGTTGCTGTGTATGCACCTGAAGTTTTTACAGGGTGCAGCGAAGAAAGAAACGAAACATTTAATGTTCATTTTTCAGTACTCGACGTAATGAGAACGCAACTGTGTGAAATGTAAACAAAGTATAGTGCAACTGCTGATGTGATGTGGTAGAGTGGAATGGTGGTACTTCTGCTCAACTCGTTGGCGGACGCCACGGCGGTCAACCGCAGCGGTCAGAGTCCGCTGTACGTCGGCCTGCTGCACCAGCGCCCCGCCTGCGTCCGTCTACTGCTGGACGTCGGCGTCCGACTGTCCGTCGACGAACTGACGGCGTTCCAGCAGTACCAGGCGGCGCGGCACCCGTCCCGCCGCACGCTGTTGAACGAGGTGATTGGCGCCGGACGACAACCGGTGACGATGCGGGATCGATGTCGCACGCGGCTCAGACAACATCTGGCGCTCGTCACTGGACAGTCGCTCACGCACGGCGTCGCTCGACTGCCGCTGCCAGAACAATTGCGACGATATCTGCTACTCGACTGGTAGCAAGCATCTACAGTGTACATTTTTTGTACAACTAGTCAGATCGATCCAGTGCCGACATTATGCGGCGGTCCGCTTAGCTATATGCGCTGCACCATAATGTTAACCCAAACCCCAATCTTTGACTTTTTGGCACACAACTTTCTCCTGCTACCTTGAGGAACATGCATACCAACTGTGATTTTTTCATGCCTTTTGGCTTTCGTGTTATAAGGACGGACGGACATACAGATTGAGTGACAGATGAACGGACAGACGGATGGTCAAGACCCGTATTGGACCTACTAGGAAAGCCGCATATCAGTATTGGCCTGCGTGAAGCGGTTGTGATGTCATAACTGAAACTGCATTCTCCTCATCTGTTATACCACCGTCTGCTTCAGCCGGAGTCTTGAAGACGTTATTTTAGCCACTTTTCAAAGCATTTCACTTGCAGCATTTTTGTCTCCATCTTCGACAGGGATCTATATCTAGTGGCGGCGTGGGTCAAAAAGTAGGCTGGGTTGCAACATGTGACTTTTCTATAGACAGCTCTGCAAATTACCGACAGAAGAGATTATGGCTGCTAGAAATTTTAATTTTGTTTTTCTAATTTTCATAAAATGTTTTTTTTTCAGCCCCAAATGCCAAAAAAATTTTCGACAAGATTTTCCAGCAATTTTTGGACAGCCCAAAACCTGGAAAGGGGGCAGTTGACCCCCTCCGCTGGCCTCCCTGCCACAACGACACTGCAAGCATTAGTTGATGCACTGTGCTTTCAAACTGTCCAACTGCGTGTGTGGTAAACGTTACGTATCGCTGTGATTTTACGTGCTGTACTCAAGCATTCATATGGTATTTTCTATGTTGTCAGTGTTCCCAAGCATTTGCTGCCATTTTAGCCTCGCTGTCCTTCCAGTAATGTTTTGCTGCCTATTTTATCACTTTATTGTACGCTTTTGTCTATACATTTTGGTGCAAATAATAATGAATGTATCACGTATGACCATGTGAAAAAACTGGAAGCAATGTGATTTTTTAAAAAGCACTGACAATAATTGAAAAAGGTTATATGATCTACAGGGACAGAGTTGCTGGCAGAAATGATCACTACAGATAAAATCCCTTTAAACTGGTCTCCGTCTCAGTCCATAATCTCTGAGGTTTGTTATTTTTTCGCATGAGTTGCAGCAGATTTATGAACCAGCAAGTCAGACACATAAACCTGCCAAATTGCAGAATTCGTTCTCTTGTTAATGAATAGCAGCAGTAACAGTGTACAATGCCAATATCAAATAAAACCACAAGTATAAACACATGCGGCTATTATTATCTGGCAATCACATGACTCTGTTGCCCAAAAGAAACAGCAGCAGACAGATGCACACTTTTTGCATCTGTTTCACATTGTCACCCGGTACAGCAAACATACATCTCATGACGTAAAAGTGACCCATGAAGTGTAGCACTTTGCTTTTGAGAATAAGTATCTACACAATATACACATCATAGCAAACTGCAAAACAATGACAACTATTGAGACAAAAAAACTTCGTACCAATGTAATATATAAATATTTTTCGTCCACAAGGAAGCATAATTCCAGCCAAGTCTAGAAAAAAGTCACAAAAAACCCAGCTGTAGGCTGCCATCGTACTTTCCACCGAGACCATTTTTACGGCTACATCTTGCCAGCATTTACAGTACCAAGTTATACTGCTTCATGACAGCGACGTGCGTAAGCAACTTGCCCAAGCCCAAAGTTGTTACTACGCAGCGAACTAGCCAGATAAATCTAACCCATGTCCTGTCGGTTGCAAATCTAACGCCATAACCAGAACACTGCTAAACCATACATAACATCATCTTACATTTTTTTCTTAGTTCACACGTCACTTATGGAACATGCTGTCTTCATCAGAGATCTCGAATTCAACCGTCAGTGTGGGCTTTCTTCTTTTTATATGAAATGGTCAATTTTACAAGGCTGATGATAATTACACAATCGGCAAACTTAGCATCGTAAGTTACTGATGCACTGCATAGAGCATCATTTACAGTACAAAGTTTAGTATCCTGCATGTGGAGCTACGGACATATCATTCGAACTATCTTTAATACGAACATGCAAAGCCATACCTGCCTATAGAACAATTGTAGACAAAAGTTTTTGAGAGAAAACACTCAGAAAAAAAGTAATCTTAACCAAATAAAACAAACTCTTATTCTGTGCTTCAAAGAATCCAAAAAATGTCCACGAATGCCTATATACTTAATAAATGTACACTTTATTATTACATCATATACGATTACATTTCAGTGGCAGTAATGTGCAACAAAAGTAAGTATTTAGTATGAACTACTAACAATTTTGGCTTTTTAACTGGCAACTGGCATACTATCTGGATTCACTCTAGATCAGATTGATCTTCATTTTGTAAATTGTTAGAATACAAAACAAGGCACCCTTCCTGATGTGCAGCCAAAAGCATCAAATCACTGAAAGGACAAAACATACTAATAAAAACATTGCACCTGGTCAATTGCAGAACATAAGCAAAAACTGGTTGTGAGCTTCAAAGTTTGCTGGGTCATGTTTGTAGTAAGAACTTATCTTGCACAACAGTAAAGTCAAGCCAAATCCACTAACTGCTCATTTTTTATTGTTAAAAATTGGATAAACAGTCTAAATCAAAAATGTATTTTACTTATGGAGATTTATTTCACTTATAAAATTACGATCAAGACACTTATACCTGATACTGTTGCATAGATTAAAACATGCAGCCTGCCTCATAGTTTTCAAATGCACATTACACATCAAATTGGATCAAATTCCACCGGATAACGAAATTTCCAAATCTTCAACCAATGCTGCATTATTTACTTCATGCAGCATTCCGATTCTGAGATGTCATTTATTTCAATATTTAATTTTACAATAAAACCATCAGCAACAGTGAGTGTAAGTCACAAATCGTGGCACACAAGCTACAACCAGGGTTCCCACCCTTTTACAGACAAAAAAACCCCGACTTTTCTAAGACTTTCCGGGACCCAATGAAAAATTTTCCAGCACATTTTCATAGCCAACAAATGTTTACATATAACATAATGGCACCACAAAATCAAAAGTAGGGGATTACAAGTAATCTGCGAGCACAGCGAGCAGAAAAAAAGATTTCCAATTGAGCCTATGAAAAAATGCACGATTTTCAAGGATATTTTTCCAGGACTTTCCAGGTCCTGGAATTTTCAAGAAAAAAATCCAGGACTTTCCAGGAGGCCTGGGAACCCTGTGCAACTGTTCCGTCAACAGTAAGAAACCAATCCCATTGTGCAACACCCATACAGTAGGAAAGTCGCATATAGACAGAGACTGACATGTGTGCTGTCTGTTTCAATCGGCATAGCGTTTCATTGTAGCTGATCGGTCAGATCGCTTCTGCTGTTCGGCCAGCAAGTCGGGATTCATGATGTTTGGCCGAGAGCCACGGCAACGGGGACAGAACCATTTGCCCTTCGGCTTGTGTGTCAGGCGCACACAGTCAAAGTGGAACCATTCTATGGAACACTGCTCGTTGTCACAGCCAATCATTTCTCCATATGACACCTGAATCAAGCCAATTTACACAAGCATTACTTGATCACATTTCATCATGCACTAATTATAACACAACTAAAAAAATAAGTAGAAGCTTTGAATATTTCTGTGCCAGGCTTCACAGGTCTTGTCATCACCCAGCCAACAGTTTCAAAGTACTGAAGGAAACAAAAAATTATAGTTATGCAACCAAAAGTGCTACATACAGGTGGGCCAATAAAAAATGTGGCTGGCACTTTACTTTTGTCCATATCTTCACCTACTATTGACCGATTTTCAAAAATTTTTTCACTTTCACACTTTGATGACAATTTGCAGCAATGTGATTATTATATTTCCCACCATACTATAAATGTGTCTCTACGCTACCTTGCGATATTTAAATAAAATATGAATGTATAACTACAATAACAAATGGATATTTTGATAAAATTTTTAAAAAAACACTTCAGATCAATATTGCGGTGAACGATCCATATGACACTAAACTGTGTGGGTCTAACACAGTCTAGTGTCATACAGATCATTCACTGCAATGTTGGTCTGAAATGTTTTTTTACGATTTACCTAAATGTATGTTATTATCATTAGTTTTTATGTACATTTATATTTCACAAGGTAGAGTAGAGATGCATTTATGGAGTAGTGGGATATATAATAATCACATCATTGCAAATTGTCAACAGAATGTGTCTGTGAAAGAATTCTGAAAATCAATCAATAACTGGCAAAGATATGGACAAAAGTAAAGTGCCACGTTTCTTATGGCCTATGGTGTATGTACCGCTTTGCATCAGACTTGAAATTAGCAACATGCGTCAAGCTTGAAATGAGACCAAAGGCAAAACACTCTATGTATGAATAATTCTACTTCACACTGCATCACTAGTGATCAAACAAAAATGAACATTGAACATTATGTTTCATATCTCTCTAAGTCTGACTTCTTACATGCATAGTCATTAAATTATATATAGACAAACATATCAAATAAATAAATGCATGTAGGTAAAAAAGATGAGAAAAGACGTCTATTAAATATCATCTGTCCATGCAATCATAATGGGTGACAGGTTACACAACAACAATCAGTCACTGGCATTAATCAGGCACTAACAAACATCAAAACAAATACTCAGAGTTTTACAAACACACAGTATGGCACGAAACCCCATAGAGAGCAAATGAATAATTTCGCCAACCGAAAGCTGATGTGGATATGTCTACAGGTACGTAGACCACAAAACCATCTGAATGTGGGTACCTTAACTGGATGCGATAAGTTAAGATGTCCAGCTGAACTGCTGAAGCTGAACAAGCTGAAAACACTGCACATGACAGTACCTGCTGACAGAGGCAATAGAGCGGCTCATTGGGATCAATGGCAGTAATCTTGTGAGAAATTAATGACTGGTGATCCATCCTCTCCTTCTTGGCCTTTTTCTTCCGTGTTGAAGTCTTCTCCTCCTCTTCAGCCTAACACCACACATCATATCACATGTACACTCATCAGTTCAGTTCAGTTCAGTACGATATTTTATGTTTGCCAGTTTTAATGGCAGAAAGCTATCTCGAACGTGCAGGTTCACGCCAGGCTCTACAGAAAAGTTTGGTCTTCAGCTGATGACAGAAAGATGATTCTGACAGGTCATGAACAGACATAGGTAATAAGTTCCATGCTGCGGGACCGGACAGAGAGAAACTTCATGTTCCATATGGTGTTAGTCGACAGCATAGAATTCTGAGGTCACGGCATGTAAACAACCATAGACATAAGCGACCAGACTATATTTAAAACAGGCATATGAACACTAGAATAGTTTAAATTAATGCATGCCACGTTGAGCAGACTCACAACATGGCAATTTAGGATCTGTTATCATTTTTTAAATATATCTCAGGCCCAGTATTTTTATCGTTAAGCACTGATGTGGTGTGACTGACTGTAAAGTAGGTCTACAATTCTGTGTAACAAAAATGGGTTTTTCCCAGCATTTCACCATATAAATAAACTACATCGTAGTCTAATAGGCAGCAACTATTGTATCACGAGCAAGTCATAATAATAGACTGGGTTACAGTACAATAGAATTTATTAAAGTCAGCAGTTCGAAAGGAGTGCTGACAGCAAATAGCACAGCATACCGTAGTCTTTAAAATTTTACATGCAAGTGTGCATATTATAGGTTCCCAAATTAATACAAGTTACATCAATGTTTATTACAAAAAGTGGACACAACTCGTATGACATAAATGCATACACAGTGCTTATATACCACGCTAATGTTGTTACGGTTATCGAAATCGGCACCGAAACCGCGTTTTTTTAGCAAAACCAAACCGCACTGGAACCGTGGTTTTAGGCTCTCTATTGACAATTTCGGTTCTTCGATTTCAAACTGGCCCAGCTTTAGAGTCTTGACTGTGCCGGTGGCGAGACAAGCGGTGTGACGACGCGGCTGCGACTCGTCTCGCCGCGGGTGATATAAGATCAAAAATCAGATAGCCATTGGCGCCATACCACGCGCGTAACGGGGGAGGGTGAGGCTTGTCAGATTTGAATGAATGGAGTGGTGTGGGGAAGGCAGACAGTGGTCTGGACTCTAAAGAGAACTGCGGGCGACTAGCTAATTAAGTGCAAATGTCTCTCCATGAAGCCGTGTAGTACCCTTAAACAGCTGTATAGGTTTGCCCAGCAACTATCGGTCAATTTAATTCTCACTGCCTCCTGATAGTCTAACATGCATGAGGGTAGCACTAATCTTCTTAAGTGGTCATTTTTACTTAGATGTCTTTTGATTTTATATAGTTGCTCTAAAACAATGCCTATCATATATTTTCTTTTCTAAATAATTTCTTTTAGCCATTTTAATGCTAGTTTCCCTCTGCTAATGTGTGTCTGTCACACTTATTCATAAACGGTATTTCAGTAAAACAAGTGACATAGGCCATGGCATATAATATAATAAGCCAAACGATCAATCAGTAAAACCAGACACGTTAATCATCTTCATAATACATTGTTGCTGTCCTAACGCAGCTCTTCTATCGCTGTCCAATCCGCTGTAGGCCTATTAAGCGCACAGATTCTCCATAAGGAAAAAATGATCATGTCGGCCTTAGACAATTCCAGGCGGTTGCGATTTTTGTGATAATGTCACCAGCTTTCGAAAAAAGTCACTCACTGGCCACCAAGATAGCCGGCATGCCCAGCAGCTGACTCACAACGACGGCGATGTTCGGGTACGACGCACTGGATGTGTGGATTATGTGTCTTTGGCTTTACGTAGTCACTGGTAGGCCTATGTGGTGCTGTTGTAAACTGAAGTCCTGTCTACTGGCCTGCAGCACGATTGCACGAACAGAGTTAATTACTAACAGGTGTGAGTAGACACTACTTGGTTTTATGCCTAATCGACGGACGGACGTCGGTCACTGCACGTCACTGTGATCGACCAGTGACCAAGTGCATGAGTTGCTGCACGTGTTGTTTGACCTCCCTCTCTGTCTGTTTGTCTGTCTGCCTATCTCTGTCTAATCGACCAACGCTTAGATGAGGAGTTTGCCTCATGCCACTGTTAGCCCGCGCCATCACGTCAGTCAAATCGACCGACTGTGCAGCAAACTGGCAAGCGTGAAACCGCCGCGACAACAGTGTATCTGCAGCAGTGCCTTCACTCCCGTAAACTCATTAGCGGGCACAAGGCACTGTGGGTCTGTTTTGTCTGCTCTTTCTCTCCCTCCCCCTGTCCTCATCAGCAATGCGCCACCGCACAACCACCCCTGTAGTTTGTAGTTTAGCGGCGGGCGTGCGCGTTATCACCAGACGTCCACAGCTGGATTTGGTGGTGGTCAAAAAACCGAAACCGATCGAAACCGCGTTTTTTCCTTAAAACCCAACCAAAACCGACCGATCTCAGCCAGTGTGAAACTGTAACAACACTATACCATGCAACATACAGACTACGACACTCACTCACCCTTTTCTCGGTGCGATCCAAGCTAATGCACTCTTGCTGATTTCGCAGGCGTTTCTGTCGTTTGCCTGTTTTGAGAGGTAAAGCTGCTTCAGCCTTTTCTTCAGCTTTGGCCAGTCGACCCGACACAGGGCTGGTGAGTGTAGAAGATGGAAACTCTGCAGCAGGCAGCGATGATGCAACTGCCGATGCTGCCTGCCGCGTGTGAACAGAGGCCGTGTTTGAAACCGAGCTAGCAACTTCTTCATCTTTCAATGACCCAACATTTGCTACAAACAACATTAAATTATAATCAGCAATCATGATTAAATGAAACATTTCCATTTCCAGTCTTTGTTTATTTTCCATTCTTGGCTCTCCCATCCCCTTCCCTTCACCTCTACTATGCTACCCCTTTCCCTTCTTGAACCCACCCCCTTTAACACAATGTTAATGAAGTCTTTTGTAAAGTAAAGTGTACTGAGAATCAGCTTTAGGTCAGTTTTCTCACCATGTCCCATGTAAACAGAGGATGCAAAAAACTTCCAATAATGACAAATAAAAAATAATTACAAAATGGTAACTGATTAAGAATCACAATTCTCAGTTATGCAAATAACTGACTGAGATTGTCATAGCTGTGGTCCAGCTGCCGTATCGTCGTCTCGATGTTCTCCATGATCTCAGCCACCAATGCTAGCTTCTGATCGCCGATCTCCTGCATGCGGCCGAGTGAGCGCTGAAACTGGGAAGCCACATGCCGCTTCTTCTCGACACTGGCACTATCAGACATAGCTTCACATGACAGCCATGTCTCACGATGTCGCCTGATGTCTGCCATCGTCTCTGACAAATTCAGACAAATAACATTCGATTGAAAATGTAGTCTGTCCTGAGGCAGAAAGCCAACAGAGTAGCAATGATCTCTATTTCCTTAACCCTCAACCAGATACCAGTTTACACTGCAAGACCAGAGATATGGGGTTAGTGCATCACTCAGTGTGCTAGCTATTACTGATACACACTGTGTTAACCACGAAAGAATGGCAAAGCTGAGATGACTTTCATGGCCGGCTACTAGGTTAGCGCCTGTGCAAAAGACAGATGTTCACCTTTCCTGTACATTCATTCATTCATTCAAACTTTAATAAAAACAGACAAAACGCTGTTACACAACAAAAACGAGTGAAAGTCAATGAAATGGTACGAACAAATAGTCCAAGCTAAGTCCATGTACTCCTATCGCTGAGCTTAACTGCATGTTCTTATATATTGAATTAAGAAGCGGTCCCGGTCCAGTCGTTACTGCAGTTTAACACGATGGGCAGAAACAAAATTAACAATAGATACCGTTAGTAACGCAATCCAGCTCCCGCAGCATAGTCACAGTGCGCTGTAAATCGTTCGGTAAGTCATCTACACAATCAAGATAACTTTCGAGGTAAGCCGCAGAACACAGCGCATCAATCGCCGCCTGGTTCAACATGCTAACCATGTCAATGAAACGTCAAATTTCTAACACTAAAAACGTACCGATGTAACAAAACAAACATAGAATAATGAATAATTTCTTTAAAATATTTTAAATAACAAAAAATAATTACTAGAGATGCGCTTACTGTTTAATTTACTAAAAGCTTAAAACTAGTAGCGATTAACGGTCATTTACCATTACTGGGCGTTATATCGTATTAATAATAAATTACAGTTTGTTGGAAGTTGGAAGTTGAAACCTTCTAGTCGGAAAAATAGAGAGTTGAAATGGGGTTGGACTACGTAGTTGGACTACGTAGTTACCACAACCCTACATACTTCTTTAGACAGTTTTCCGGTAAGATGTACCGTTTTGCTACAACAGTGGGTGAGGTCAAGTTTTGCTAAGACTTTAGTCTAAGACTAAAGTCTTGACTTGACTTGACAGGTCAAGTTCGTACGTCTTGACTTTGATTGGCAATTTCGGGCTGCGACATAAGTCTATATCATTCACAAGGTAGCGCCACGATACTGTCGTTATGCCATCCAGATATAGAATTTGGTATGTGTAAATTAACTTAGCGTGAACACCCCAATTTTTCAGCTAAACTACTAAACCGGAATTGCTATAGGCTTTCGCGCGTCTCGTGAGCATTAGTTCAAATTTCTTGTGAAACTTTGAATGAGCGATAATTATTATTATACGGTAAATAACGGTAAACTATCGTTTAATTTGCTAAACGTTTGACGGTAGTTATCGCTTAAACGTTTAAACATACGCATCCTAAACAACAGCATTTAACTATTCTATGTGTTGTGGTAGTTGAGATAATTGCGAACTTTGAAGTGAAATGTCGCTTGTTTGTGCAAGTAAGTTGGTGGTTGTTAACGACGTTGCTGTAGAAAGAATTATTAATGATATTACTTTAATACTTCGCAATGATATTTTGTAGAAAGAAGCTTGAACTTGGTTCAACTGTGTTCAGTGGACGATAATAAGGGCATTGCTTCATTATTTTAGCCACATCGCTAATATAAGAATACAGTTATAACGTGAAGAAACGATAACGTGGAGAAAAAGCAACAAGCTTGAATAAACTTATGTTGCATTTGAATATCTAACTTCTTTTTTAATGTACCGGGTACTGATTTTTACATCATCATCCACTGAATTCCATTCATGAACAGTTCTGCTACTGAATTTTAAAAACTTTTTGTATAGTTCTAGGCTTATAAATTTTTGATGAATGACTGCTGAGTTTCTGTCAAAGATAAGTTGATATATCACTGAACTTTTGTATGATTTCTAAGTCCAAATTGCAAGGTTTAACACAGAAATCAAATTTTATGTGAAATTATAAATTTTTGTGGGATAATAGTGACTTGATTACATATGCTGCATATTGCATTGTTACATTTTATTTATTCTCATTTTAAAATTAAATGGTTATTAAACATACTTGGTTGATATAATTATACAACCTTAGATTATTTCAGTGTATTGGTATGTTGTATATTTATATTTACAACATGACTGCTTGTTTACAAGTTGATGTTATGTTTATGTCTGTCTATTTAGTTAGTAACGAGGTACCCGAGCATCCCGTTGTTTCACCTGTGTCTGGATGCATCTACGAACGACGGTTGATTGAAAAATACATCGCAGAGAATGGCACAGATCCTATGAATGGAGAGAATCTCAATGCTTCTGCATTGGTGGATGTTAAAAGTACGTATATTTTGTGCATGGTATTTTTTTGTGCATTTTGACATTTTTGTATCGTATTATATCAAGGTTATCTCAGTATAGTTGATACAGCTACTACATCATTATGACATTCAAAAAAATTAAGCTGAATGTGCACATTACCATTCTTTGTTAGTTTTATATCTAGGATAGTAATAAGGAACATAGGGTTATGGATAGAGTGCTGTCACTGTTACTGTCAGTATTTTATTGCTGAAAGTTATTTCTTTGTCTCTTTTTTCACTTGTGCTGCCACATTTTAAACAGACAAATTAATTGATTAATTTTCTTGTATGAACTGAAGTGAAGTACTGTTTTGTTTTACTTGTGCAGCTCTTCCACTGGTCAAGCCAAGGCCACCAACGGCAACTAGCATTCCAGCTATATTGAAGTCACTGCAAGATGAATGGGTGCTGAATTTGCATTGTGCTTTGATTTCATTCATTCATTTACATTGCCTCTTAACTAATGTGTAGCCGACATTTATAGCCATGGTCAGCAGGATCCAGTAATATTTGGTAATTAACTTTTTAAAGCTTTATTTCATGATTGCAGGCAATCACCAGTGTATGCTTGGTTGTTTGGTTGATTACACTAGTCTGTACCTACGGAGTGAACTTTTAACCCACTATACATGTGCACTTACTTTGCACAAGATACTCCAGTCCTTGACAGGACAATGGGCAGCAAGAGTTCGCCATTTGCTTCTTTTTGTAGCCACAGCATGGACGCTGTTCCAACCGCCTCCTCAGTCCACCAGGTCTTTTAAATGTAGACCGCCAAGTCTTCGTTGGACGACCTCATCATCTGCCACTACCACGAGGGGTCCATGACATGGTGTGATTGGCTGGTTGTCCAGGTGACATCCTTATTATATGGCCTGCCATCCGAAGTCGTCTCTCTGCTACAATGTCCTGTAATCTTCGCTGCCCAGTCCGGCTTAGCACCTCCATGTTAGTCATGGTCCTTCCATGTAATGCCCAAAATCTTCCGGAAGTTGCGCTGGTGAAAGGGACTTCTAGCTGCTGACATATTCTAGCTGTACTGTTCGAGTCTCGCTGCCGTATATGGCTGTAGAGCCAATGAGGGAGGTGTAGAGGTCCATTTTAATCTTGAGGCTAAGCGTGCTGGATCGCCACACGTTGTCAAGTCGTCGGAAGACTGCATACATATGCAACTGTGGGATAATCCTAGTAACTAGCAACAGCTATGTTTTCACTGTGGATGTTGAGCATTGAGTGTGACTGTTCTAACATGAGAACTATGTTTGCTGCAGGATGCTGTGATGCTGCATAGCTTCACATTACGCCAACAGCTCCAGACTGCAAGACAAGGTTTCTCGATTCTTTTCCCAACTGTACTATCGGTTGATGAAACAATGTGTTTGGTTCCCATACTTTTTTTTGGGTACAGTTTTCTGGGAACATTATTTTATATGGCTTAGAGGTTAGGACATTTTCTGTTAGTGACCAAGAGCTTATAGATCTAATTACGAGCTTTGTTGTTGTGAAACTTTCCATTGCACAGTTGTATAGGCTCCTGGTTAAGAGACTGGTAGTGAAGGAGTCTTGATGATTATGTAAGTAATCAATGTCTAGAACCATAACACTACGAAATTATAAGCAACAGTGATTTTTACACGTGACAGCAGCTACTGCTGTAGCGTGTCTTAGCCATCACAGTTCTGTCATCCGTTCTTCTGTCACACGGGTGGATCGGTCAAAAACGATGCCAGCTAGGATTACCAAATCTTCATCGTCGGCTGCCTGAAAGACTCTAGTTTCTGTATTTGTAAGGCTTTTGCATAATTCCACAGGGATCACCCCAAGCGGTGGCACTAAATGAGAGGTGGTTGGGAAAATTTGCGATTTTTAGTCACCACATAGTCTAGATACTTCACTTCAATTGCTGTGATCCGTGAGCTTAGATTTTGTTTGCATCGGGCCTTCAAACTTGCACCGCTGTCGCGCATTCTCCTCTGCCTTAGCTAGGCTTTCTTGTTTATCATCGTGTTGGATTGTTGGTTGCTTTATTGAATTTCTGAATATTTCATTTCTCTGTTTTTCGAATCGCTTGTCAGTACCTATGAATCGAAACTGTCAAACTTTGTCACAGTGCTTATTTGTTTGAAGTACTGCCAGTACACAGCGTTGAAGAGAAGTTTGAATCAGAAGGCTGTTAAGTACTTGATATCAGTGCCATTATTTGCATTAGTTGACAATATGGCAGACAGTTGAGCTGTTTTTTTTGTTTGTCCAGAATTGTCGCATGCTCTCTACCAGCACGATGCAGCATGTCGTGTCATTGCACGCTTGACTAAAGAGGTCACAGCTGCTAGAGAAGGTAGAAAACTTACTGCTAGCATGTTGTTTATACATTGGATCATATATGCTGTGTCATACATACATACGCACGCACTGTTGTTATGGCCATTTCACTCTTTGCTTAACTGTCTAGCAAACTTGTTGCTTTTGCTTGTCGGTGGCATTTTGTTTTATCATCATTAGGATTAATCAGTGTTAGTGCTTGCCATATTTTGTGTGGTTTATCATGCACGTGTTAATACATTTTAATATGTCTGCAGAATCTAGCAACATGTAGTATTTTCTGCCACTATCGAAATAAAACGTACAAGTTTGCCTAAATTATCCTGAGTTAGCTGCTCTTTCCCTTGACTTTCAGTCTCTATTGATTTTTATTTGGAGCATCTTTGTGAAACAGGCCAAATTTTTCTATATCATCACAGACACAATCGTGCCAGATGATACATTATGCCATCTTATGGACATATTTGTCTGCTTTGACTAGTTATGTAGAATGCCTCTGTATAGCTGAAAATAACTCAAAAACTAAACTCGTTGTTTTTGCTTATTTTATAGTTGTAAGCTATTTTTCCAGTAACTAGTTGATATTATGTCTTTGGATAGATGCATAAGTTGAGACGATAACTTAATAAGTTATACAAATAGTTGACATTAGTTCTAAGTTATGACATTTGTTTTAAGTTACACTAGTAGCTAGCTCTATCATGCGGTACTTCTATAATATAGCCTTGTAAGCATTAACTGTTGCATATCAGATACTGTTTGTTTGTTTGTGTAGCTTTGGCAACTTTGAAGCCGCAGGCTGGCATTATGGCACCTGTCGGCGGATCAGCTGCACCAGCCCAACCGGTATTGAATTATTTTTTTACATACATGTAGTGAACATTTTCAGTTTTTGTATCCCATTTTATGCTGTTCCTTGAAGTGATGTTGGTACTTTTTTGACTGTTTGAAGAACTAACTTTTAAATACTTACATCTGGCAAATTTTTTTGGATTTATGTTTTGTATGACGCTGTTCTTTTCTTATACTTTTTTGTTTGTTTACCTTTTCATGACTGTTGTATTGCAGGCATATGCAGCTGAAGCAGGTGCTGAGAGAGCAGAGGAACCAATGGAGGAAGCCGGAATGTCCGAGGAAATCATTCAGAAGGCAAGACTCAACCAACGATTTGCATAAATTCATCAAATTGCAATCTTTATTTGCAATTTTTGTTGATGTTCTTGGCATCTGCTGCTGCAGTCTTCAAAAATTAATGCCACTGACATGCATCTTATGGGTTTAAACCACTAAACTAGCCAAAGAGGCTTAGCAGTCTTCCAATCGCTACCTTAATGCCGTTAACAGCTCAGCGGTAAACCAGCTGTTAACTCTTCAGACAAGTTGTTAAGGCCTTAGCAATCATTTCCAGAGATCGTAGTTTACATACTTACACTTTATGCAGTTCTTATGCTTTGTTATCTGCAGTTTCATGGAGTGGTCAGAAGCGATTGAGATGTTAGTGAAGTTAGCCTTACGAATGAAAACTTGATGGAAGAGTTGATAATGTTGAGATATACATGTTCATGTAGTATGTGTTTCAAAGCATTCATGATGCAGTTATATTGCTTGTGGCTTGAGAAGTCTAATATGAATGTTATGCTACTGTATGTCCAGCTGCAAGACAAGGCAACACTTCTTACGGCTGAGCGTAAGAAACGTGGTAAAACCATTCCCGAGGGCTTGGCATCTGCTGAGGACATTCGTGGGTATCATCAAGTGGCCTCCCATGTGGTATGTTGCTAATTAATTGATTTACTTGACTATTTTTACTTACTCCTTGTGCGCTACGTTTCTAACGTAGCGAAGAGGAGTATATAAGATCAGTGTAATATTGAGGACCGACGACCGACTGACCAACGACTGACTTCTGTTCCTGGAAGAACTTCAAATGGCCATATCTCCATTACGGTGCTAGATAGATGCATGGTTACTATGGACAAGACCATGCGTCTATCTATTACCGTTATGGAGGTATAGCACTTCAAAGATAATGAGGTTACGAGTTTGACCTTTTGGGATCACGTGACGTGATGATGTCAGTTGCACGGTTGATGCTGTCGGCGAGGTGATGCTGTTAGCACTGCTATTTGCGGTGTGAAAAGAAAGGAACTAACAAGCAGTTAAAAGAATACAGGAGAAAATAATGCGTGCGAGGAGTACGTTAGATTGGTGACAATCTAAAATATTCCTTGTTTTCATATGTTTTTAGGTCTGTGAGGTCTACCTGGATTAGCAGGTGGTCCCTGAATGTCTGTGAGAGAAGTATATGGTGTTTATGCATATCATTGTAACCATAGTGTTGACTGTTGAATTATATGCAGATGTGAGTGGCATCAGTGACATGACATGAGTATTTGAAAAAGTTTTCCACATGTTACCATTGTTCTCTCAAAAATCATTTGGCACCGCACATCGTCGCAGACGTTTTTTGGGTAAAGGGGAAGACCAGAGCCTTAGTTAAATACAGTGTTACTTGGGGCTACATAGTACATACGAGTTCTATTCCCAACAGATGGTGTCTCATTTTATCTATCGTCTTGACGTAGAGAGAATTGAGTGTGTCAGATGGTTGCACAGACCATGCTGATCTGCTTTCAGCAATGATTAGGGCCCACAGTTTTCCACAGAAAATTTAGCCAAATTCCACGGGCCAGTTTGCAAAATCTCTCGGCTTACTGCGGCAAAATTGTTTAAATTCCCTGGCTCGCCGCGGTTTTCCATTTGTAAATAAATTGGGCTTTATCCTGTTTAAAAATTAGTTTCTGAAGGGCCGACTGGCATAGTGAAATTGTGCTGAGTTATGCTAACAACATACAAAGAAAATTATCTATTTTTTTTGTTCTAAAAGTGCAATTGGTCAAGTTGTGTTGCATTTATTTACGATTGTGCCATGCTACAATAGCTATTAGTAGGGCTCGTAGCTTTTGGCAGTTTAGTTTGATTTTTTCGTGACAAAAATACGTCATCAAGTCAAATATTGTACTAATTGCCATTTAATTTTCAAGTTCTGCAAAATTCCGCGGAAATATCAAAATTTCGCATCAAAGGGAAAATTCTGCAGCTCGGCTCAAAATTCCACGGTTTACGGAAAACTGTGGGCCCTACGATGCCTAATGATAGGAATTAGTGGGGTTAGCCTGTCAGCTAGCTGACTGACTGCGAGTGTGTGCAAAATATATCTGCTGCCACTAAATAGCATAGTGTTGCATGTAGGGTCTGCACAGCGCCAGCATGCCCGGTATTCTTGCTCTGGACATTTGCCTGCGTGATACTGCAAAGATCGTCACAGGTTTTTGCTTCCCACTCACAACATTTTATTAGTCTATGACAGCAGTGGTGATATTTTTCCGAGTTGTGCGGTGGCATGGTGTAGTGGTTAAAATGCTGTGTCTGATTAATCTAGTTGCCTTACATTTGGCCTATAGTCAGTGGTTACTATTCGGTTCTTAAGAGTTGTGGCCCTGTAGTGTGTTTTCATTGATCTGGCAATACTTTAGCAGACTACCTGAGAGGTCTGACTTTTTCTCTTGGCACTTTTAGTCAATATTTAAAAAATTTTTCGTTTTCTTTTTGCTAAGGCATTGCAGCACGTTATGAACTTTTTGTGCCTTTGCACTACATTATTTGTTGCTTATTGCATCGTGTATTATTCTTCCTTTTGTTTGTTTCGTGATGAAACAGATTTTTTAGCTGATAATAAGGTTTGATTGCTTATTTCAGGTGGAAATGATAAGAACGCTGTGGTCTTTAACAAGGACACGGAGCAAGTTGTTGCCATTCTGCAGGGACACACCAAGAAAGTCACGGATGTTATCTATCACCCAGATGAGGTTGTTATGTGGTATTGTTAGTTATTTTAGTTGTAGTCAGTTAAAACGATGCATTGAGGTAACATTTCTTATTCTGAGCATTACTTTGAAACTGAGATGAAGATTGGCTTATTTCAACCCAATCTTCTGTTTTCTATGGGACACTAAAATGACTGATCAGTTTGAGCTAAAGTTTGGCAGCCAGCTAGCACTGTTTTAATCTGTATTTTTAAGCTGAATCAAGTCAACTGTTATTAGATGGAGTTGTTGTTGCTGCAAACAATTCAGAATATAGCTATACATTTCTTTGTAGCATGGTTTGTCGTATGTCTTTCTGTCACATTTGTGCCCCCTGCTCAAGTCATTCGACAGATTTAGATGTTAGCTTTACACTTGTGCAAACCAAAGACACACTGTGATAGATGGAAGGTCCCTGACCACGAGGGGAAGGGGCAATTTGAGGCTTGAACTCCAGCCAAAACTTTCAATTGCCTATTTGTGATTCACCTAGGGCAAGCACAGATCAGCGATTGCTGGTTTGTTGGTCATTGCTGATGGTGTTGCATTGCTGGTGTTTAGGAACTGGTGTTCACTGGGTCTCAGGATCAGACAATCCGCGTGTGGGGCGTACAGAAGACAGCACCATGTGCTCATGTGATCCGTGCTCATGATGGACCTGTCATGGGACTCAGTCTTCATGCTACTGGAGACTATTTGCTCAGCTGCTCTTCTGATGCTGTTAGTATACATGTTTTATTATTCAGCCATCCTAATAGGCCGCAGCAGAGATCTTGCCCATCTGCTCCTTACCTGAAAACAACAAGAAAAGCCCAGCTAACGGTCTAACGCAAAGGGGAATGCGCAGCAGCAGTGCATGTTTGAAAGTTTGATGCGATCAAAATCTAAGCTCACCCATCCTAGCAACGATGTTTCTTTTACATTCGCCAGAGGGTGCCAGATATGGCACGACCAGTCTCGCTCAGCCGTATTGGCTTAAAATTGCAAATTTCCCCAACTGACCCCCGCTCTCATTTAGCGCCCTCGCTCAGGGTGACCTCTTTCGAATTCATGGTAAGCTTTACTGATCCTGAAACTAGAGTTTTCCAGGCAGTCGACGGTGAAGATTTGGTGATCCTAGTTTGCACCATTTTTGACTGATCCACTCGTGTGACAGACGGACAGACAGACGGACGGACAGAATTGTCATGGCTAAGATGCACGACAGCAGTAGCTGCTGTTGCGCGTACAGAAGCACAGAAAGACTAAAATTTGTGTGAATATTTTCTGGAGCAGAAGTAACCAGTTCATAAGGTCAGGGTTCTGGTTAGAGTTGCACAGCTGTATGTGGATAGTTGTATGATGTCAGCACTGGTCCGACATATTTTCAAGTTGATGTCTGTAGTTCTTCCAACAAAGAGACTGAAACACCGATCTGAAGTATGTGCTGATGAAGAAGGAATTTAACGGGCTTGGTCTTTGATACTTGCCGAGAGAAGGAAATGATGACAGCAGTGCTAAACAATCCGACTACCGTGGACATCACAAAGCCACAGAGGAACACATTGGTCAAAATACAGCTAAAAAGAGATCTTTAGACAGAAATGTGGATAACACATTTTATGTGCAACTGGATGGTGATAAGGACAGTAACTAACAGCAGACAAAGCTCAATGTGTTTGCAACTTACAAGTCCTCATAGAATCGTTCTATGAAAATAAAATTCTTATTTTACAAAAGTAAAAAAAACACTAGGAGCAACAAGGCATAAGTAAAATCGGCACAGTGCTCTGATGCTGTTTGTCTCAGTGGGTGACAGAGGCATGTCCAGTGGATTTGGTAAAAGTCTTTTTCCACGAAAATTTCTTGTTTATGTATTTTGATGCTTATGTTGGCAGTGCTCTTTGACTCGTTGGTTATTTGTTATCAGTCCAGAACTGTAGTGTTTACACATCTAATATATTGGATCTGTCAATGTTGATGCAGCATTGGGCATTCTCTGATGTCAGAGTTGGGCGCATTCTCACCAAAGTCTCAGACTCATCTGCTGAACATGGTGATTATTTTGTTTAATTGTAGTTTATCCGATTCATTTTTGTCATTTTGCTACTTCATCAATTTGTTACTCATTTGTCATTTCTCAATTTCAGTGTTTTATTCTAGTTAGGTAGCTTAATTTTGTGCACAAGTATTATTTGTGTAATCATTTACTGTTAACATTGTTATGACATGAAATGGCCAGCTCTTGTGTGCCATTGAGAAACTACATGTACTCACTCACTCACGTAAAGTAGTTGTCTTCATTTTTTGATATAATAAAGTATTTATGAAGTGATTTTTATGCTGTCCTTCCGAGTGAATTGAGTTGAATACAGTGTGAGCATTGTCTGTATGTTATCAGGTCTAACATGTGCCCAGTTTCACCCTGATGGTCTTATCTTTGGAACGGGCACCGAGGACTCTATGGTCAAAATATGGGACTTGAAGGAGCGTACAAATGTTGCCAACTTTTCTGGACACCAGGGACCAATCACAAGCATTTCGTTCTCGGAAAATGGTCGGTATTTTTTCTGTCACAGCACACGTGTAACATAATAGTTGCAGCATTGCAAGAACAAAGAACATGGGCCACAGATCATGTTTCTTGTTTCATGCATGTCTCTCACTTGCTGCCTTTGTCTTTCTCCAGCCACACTATAAACCTGCTTTGCACATTACTTTCTCGGGACTGTGTCCTTTTTGTATGTCCTTTAGTCAGTCAGTCAAGCAGAACATTTCCGTACGTAGTTCTGTTTGTGTCAGTAGCTAGTCATAGGCACAGACTAGGCTAAATTTTCACTGTGCACTGTTGATAATTTCATGGACTTTACTTTTGAACTTGATTTTAAATGATGATAAGATATGCAAATTTTTATTTGAATGACATTGATTACAGACTGATACAATCAACATTTTTCATGGTACTGAGTTTGAGCTTTTTGGCTGCAACACTGTGATAAACGTTGCTTTGAATTAGTCTGACTGATTCGTTAGTGTGTTCACTGTCAGTTGTTGATTGGCTTGAGCTGACATTACAGGCTACTACTTAGCAACATCTGCTGATGACTCGGTTGTCAAGTTGTGGGACTTGAGAAAACTCAAGAATTTCAAGAACATCACGTTGGAGGACAAATATGAGGTTTGCATTCAATCTCCATTTAATCCATCGTGGATAGATAATGTCTATGCCTTAGGAATTGTTCTGTGAATGAGGTCAGATATTTACTGAAGTGTAACCATAAGTGACTGCAATTAATATAATACTGGTATAATAAAACTGAAAGGAAAAAAACAGTTTTTATCTAGGCTTACTTGTAATTCTTTCTGTCTGTCCCGCTGCCGCTTTTTACTGGTGCAAAAATAATTTGTGTATAAGCTTATATCGTGCTTTTTTGTGCAGGTGAAGTCACTGTGTTTTGATCATAGTGGCACATACCTGGCAGTGGCTGGCAGTGATGTGAGGTCAGTTAATCTATGCTGCATTATGGATTTTTCTCGTCCATGTCTCTGTCCTCTAGACAATCCATCTGTCTCTCTGGTGGAGGCTCATAGTTTGAAAGCAAAATATTGTTGTGAACATTTGCCAGGGCGGTTACTACACCAGTTTTCACTTTGAAAGCTTAAATGAAATATTGCACAGCCTCAGGCAAATGACCACCCAGTAATTAGTATGTTACGGTTGGCACCAGGCCAACATATTTTTTAGTCTTGAACATTAGGATATGGAATGCTCGTGAAACTGCAGCAGCACAGACATGATGTTAGTGCTGGTGTCACAAGGTTGCAAGTTTACTGGAAGAATACCGTTTTGGATTTTTTTCCTGGAAATTTTTGGAAAATTTAGAAATTACCCCAATGGCAGTGCGATATGGCATCCATGGGTATATCACACATATGAGATCCCATATGAACAGCAATGTGCAATTACTTCAAAATGTGTGTCACTGATCTGACTGTTCTTACTCTTAGTGCTGTGCAGTTCAGCAAACTTGCAATGGTGAGTAAATGAACAAGAAATTTGAGCTAATGCTCACGAGACACGCGAAAGCCTATAGCAGTTTTGGTTCAGTACTTTAGCTGAAAATTGGGGTGTTCACGCTACGTTAATATACAAATACCAAATTCTCTATCTGGATTGCATAGCGGTAACAATAGTTCCGTGGTGCCACCTTGTGAATGATATAGACTTGTGTCGCAACCCGAAGTCGCCAAAAAATCCATAAAAACCCCTATTTTGGCATTCAAGATCATTGAATTCGGCGCCAATCGAGAGCCAGTGTACGACTTCCTATTAGTGATTAATAGTAACCTAGGCCCTATCTCGCACCATTACTGAGATACAGTGACTTGTTGGCCAAAAATCGCAAATTTTACTTACCCCCCTCTCATTTAGTGCCCTCGTTCGGGGTGATTCCCTTCGAATTTATGAAAAAGCTTTACGGTTCCTGAAACTAGAGTCTTTCGGGCAGCCGACAGTGAAGATTTGGTGATTCTATCTTGCACCGCTTTTGACTGATCCATCCGTGTGACAGACAGACAGAATTGTAATGGCTAAGATGCGCTGAAAGCAATAGCTGCTTTTGCACGTAATAATTGCTAAAACATTTGTCACTTTTTGGACATTCACGTATCTGTCTCTCTCTCTCATTCTCGGTCAGGGGACGGGTCACTACACCAGTTTCTTCCAGGAAACTCGTAGGCATTGTGCATCAGTTATAACTTGGAGGTTTGGTTTTGTTTCCCTCTGAACCTGGTGATGTGCTGCACGCTGGAAGACCAGGTGTTTGGCTATTTCACTTTTCCTGAAAAATGTTTGGAAGATTATTTATGCAGAAAGATTTCTGAGAAATTTCCCAACTCTCCATGACTGTGCTGGTGTTTGCTGCAGGGTGTACATGTGCAAGCAGTGGCAGGAACTGAAGGTGTTCAACGACCACACGGCGCTGGCAACCGGCGTCTGCTTCGGGCAGAATGCGGCATTTGTTGCCTCAGCAAGCATGGATCGTTCACTCAAGGTGTTCAGTGTCTAACTGGTGGCTGATGTCTTGAATCGTCATCGTTACATGTTGCTGTGCTGACAGTATGACGACACTGATACACTTAACAGTTCTGGTTTCTCTTTCTCTTTGGTCAACTAATTAGTTAGTGGACCACCGGTTAACTGAAGGTTTAACTTTTGATGCACTTTGAAACACCAAGTGCTGTTAAATCCATCACACTCTCACTTTAACTGCTGCTGCTTTGGAATGGAATGACAGCTGTTCTTTTGCGGCAGTATACAAATGAGACACTGAAGCTGTGATGTAAGTACAGCTCTGCTAGCTTTTGCAATTTTGGTGAATAAATTTGTAGTGAGTATTGTAGTAGAAACTGTCTCCTTGACTGTCTCAAATGGATTACATTGTCGTAAAATCTTTTATTTGTGTGCACTGTGCAAAATGTTTTGTTGTGACAGTCATGTGAAATATAAGTTTTCTGCCGTTTTTGCAAACTTTTAACCAGTTTTGATCAACAGTCAGCCAGCTGAAATTTTGCACTTAAGTTAGCTGAAATTTGATGGTTGATAGTTCTTTCAGAAACGTGTAATTGGTTAATTGTCTGTATTTAATAGCTTAGCTAACCAATCAGTTACGAGGCAGAAACCAGCCCTCAGTGACAAAACTACACTGTGTCCCAAAAGCATCCTGAACATTTTCGACTGTAACTTGAAAACCAATCATCAAATTGTGATAATTTTTCGTACGAATATTCCTGATATAACTTGCCATCAATTGACCATTTAGTTTTGCACTTCTCCCAATGTTTGTTTTTGCACTACCTGGGGAAACACAGTCAGCGAAATATCACTTTTTTTATCTAATGCGATATGATTGCTTGATTACCATAATGTGTAAAAACACATTTTGTTCTCATTTCTGATGCTTTGGCTGACATTTCATCTAGCTGTCCAGTTTTAACTGCCTGCAGTAAAATTGCTTAAAGTGCTGACCCATTATGTGAACACAAGCAAGGAGATGCTTTCTCCATTCATTGATGTCAGTATCGATAATGTTCTGCTCCAGACCAATCCAGGCCGTACCAGTCGCTTCTTGACTTCACAAACATTCCTAAGCTTCATCTGGTAGACACTGTGCTGCATGACAGTCAAACCTTGTAGTAGACTCTGTTGGGGCCCATAGATTAGGATAGATGAAATTTATTAACATTTTCTTATTCATTTTAACATGTAGTATGCTTGGTTTGCTTTCCCCAGGTAGTGCAAAAGAGACTTTGAGTGAGGTAGAAACTAAAACACTTATTTAATAGCCAGTTGTGTCAGAAATATTTCTGCCAAGAATTATTAAAATCTGCTAATTTTTATTCAGGTTACGATTGATAATGTTGGGAATGTTTTTTTCAGGTTTTTCGTTTATTTCAACACATATTTCGCTTGATCTGCTTTTCCTAGGTAGTGCAGAAGCCTACATTGGGTGAGGTGGAAAAGTGAATCGTCATTTGCTGGCAAGTTGTGTCAGAAATATTCGTACCAAAAATTATCAGAGTGTGATAATTGGTTTTCAAGTTACAGTCGAAAATGTCAATGAAAAAAACATCCCCGACATTTTCGACTGTAACTTGAAAACCAATTATCACATTCTGATAATTTTTGGTACGAATATTCCTGAAACAACTTGCCATCAACTGACCATTTAGTTTCTCACCTCACCTAATGTTTGTTTCTGCACTACCTGGGGAAAACACAACCAGTGAAATATCACTTTTTTATCCAATGCAGTATGATTGCTTAATTAACATAATGCGTAAAAACACATTTTGTTCACATTTCTGACACTTTGGCTGACATTTCATCCAGTTGTCCTTTTTTTAACTGCTTGCACTAAAATTGTTTGAAGTGTTGGCCCACTATGCGAACACAGGCAAAGAGATGCTTTCTTCATTCATTGACAGCAGTATCGATAATGTTCTGCTCCAGACTAATCCAGGCTGTACCAATCGCTTCTTGACTTCACAAACATTCCTAAACTTTATCTGGTAGACATACTGCTGCATGACAGTCAAACCTTGTAATAGACCAGCTGTTGGAGCCACAGATTAAGACGGATGAAATTTATCGAAATTTTTTCATTCATTTTAACATGTATTATGCTTGGTCTGATTTCCCCATGTAGTACAAAAGCAGACGTTGGGTGAGGTGGAAACTAAAACATTTATTTAATAGCCAGTTGTGTCAGAAATATTTTTGCCAAAAATTATTAAAATCTGCTAATCTTTCTTCAAGTTACGGTCGATAATGTCGGGATGTTTTTTTCAGGTTTTCTGTCTATTTCAACACATATTTCGCTTGATCTGATTTTCCTATGTAGTGCAGAAGCATACATTGGGTGAGGTGAGAAACTGAACGGTCGTTTGATGGTGAGTTGTCAGGAATATTCGTACCAAATATTATCAAAATCTGATAATTGGTTTTCAAGTTACAGTCGAAAATGTCGGGGATGTTTTCTTTGAGACACAGTGTAGTACCGTGCTGTGCATTGCATTTTGAGCATGCAGTTTGCCGTCATGTTGCAGTCCATTTTTCAAAGATTACAGTTTTTTTTTATTTTGTGGCTGTAATTTGCATGCTGTAACTGGATGAGAAAGCTAGCCTTCTAACTGACGTGTACAGGTTGACAGTTTTTCTCTTGTAATGCCAGTTTTATTCAGTGCTACATGTGTACTATTACAGAAAGAACTGTGCAGTCAAGGTATAAGTTCTTAGCTTAGGTTCTGCCATCCATGTTTTGGAAGTCTAAAGTTGAATGAGTGTGATGATTTCATGGTTGAAGCTTGTTCATGTAATTTCTATATCACAGTTAGGCCTATCTGCTAAGGACAGAAACAGATGCAGTGGGCCTATTATGTAGTGTTGATTTTACTTTTAACGTTATTATTAGTGGAATTAAGTGATGTGTTAATGAGAGTTGAGTATTAGATAGTTAAGACATCTGAGAATCATTGTTCTTATTCATTATGTCTTCGTGACTGTTTTGAATAAAGTGCTGGAAAGAGCAGTGCATTTTGTTCACTGTAGCAAGTCAGCATTACTGAGGGCTGTGGAGATGGAAGAGTGGTGCGTTGTGGCACGGGGGCAATTGTCCCCCATCCCCTTTTGCTAAATTTTTGGCTGTTGGAAAATTGTTGGAAAATTTTCCTGACATAAAATATTTGTCCAGAAATGCACAGTTTGCGGCTAAAAATCCATTTTTGTGAAAATTGAAGTTTTTAGCACCCATACTCTCCGTTGGCAATTTGCATCTGTCTGTTGGAATTATGTCGCAAAAATTGCAACTTTCTGGCGTGCTTACTTTTCTAATACACAATGCCACTAGTGGCACATGGCAGCTGTGTTGTCAGCATCTGGGAATAAAAGAATATTTATTTCATAGACAATTGCTGTGTCTATGAATAGTGTTACATAATCAGAAACAGTGCCACAGAACGGTTCCCATATGTATGCCTACTGGTATTGTAAACTGTGTAGCACTGTGAAAAAATAGGTGTATATCAACCTATCAATGTTCTCCCCAGATTATGAATTTCTTAGTTACGAATCCTGGGATGGCAAAAACCGATCCTGGGATTGCAATCCCTAATTGCAACAAAAAGTGAATACAGCAATAAACATGAGATGCTGTAACTAGGTATGTCTTTATGGAAAAAAACTTAGAGCTAGTAGTGACTAAAAGTTAAATTTGTAAAAATAGTGATTAATCAGTTGTTACCTCTGATTAAAAGCTAACAGTGGTAATTATCATAAATGGATTTTGCTGTTCAGCAAATCTTTAGTTCATTGCTACGCTATTGTGATGTAGGCAACCTACCACACGCCACTTAGGGACAACCAGTGATATTTTCATCATGAAAAATACTTTAGTATTGATTATTTTTTGACTATTTTAGTGTTATGTTATTGTTCAGTTTTATGCTGTTGAATGTTTTAACTGTGTTGTAGACAGACTAAGCTGTTATTTTAAATAAACAAACTGTTACCATGATTTCATAATCATTTTCATGGTAACTGGAACTTCTTTACTCCGGTAACGAAAGTTCCATAGGTGGAACTTTCATTCCCTGGAACTTTTGTTCTCAACATCAAAATTAGCATGGAACTTATGTTCCCTAACATTGATTATTATGCCTATACTGTACACAATTTTTGACACGCTTTTTTAATTACAGCTATGCTGTAGGCGTCGATGATACCATTGTCATCTGTTTCTCCGTCCGTCTGTCCATATGTTTGTCCGTAACGGATGTATTGTTGATAAGCGTTGGGTCATAGAGGAAAACTTTTTGCGTGGATAATTAGTACTGTGTCAATGCTCTCCGCGTACATAATTTCGGGAATGCAGTGCAAGGGAAACAATTTTCAAATTTTGTGGTTGAATAGACGAGGGTAGGAAAATGTGCGTTTTTTCAACGGAAAACTAGCCATATCTCGTTCTTTCAGATGAAATAAAAATTATCAAACTTGGATGACCTTGAAGGTCAGTACTGCAACAGGAACTGTAAAAGCTGTAGTGCATCTTCTGTAGCAACAGCTGGGCTTCCTTGTTATTATCATATTCTGTTGAAACTCTAGCTATATACGTTTAGCGAGTGACACAAAATTGGAGCTTTTTCGCTGAACTATAAGCACTACGTAAGAATAAGGGGTTCAGTAATTATCAGTGTCAGGGAGCGAAAGTCCCGAGGATGAAAGTTTCACCTATGGAACTTTCGTTCCCGGGAACGAAAGTTCTCTGGCATGAAAGTTTCATGAATCGATTTCTTTACTTTGTAATGTCTTACTGACGTGACTACTGGAAATTTTACAGATTACAATTTTTATTACTCTTTTTTTTATTACTCTTTAATTAATTTGTTCCTCGCCGGTTGCTGCTGCGCTCCGTGAAAATCGTTAATTATTGCAGCTCTAGAAAACTGAATAATAACAATCAATCAATCTTAATTTGTATCAGGTAAAAAAACCCAAAATAAATAAAATAGTCTAAAAATAACCAATACTAAACAGTTTTTTTCACGACGAAAATGTCACTGGTTGTCTCTCAAGTGGCGCTTGGTAGGTAGCCTCCATAACAATAGCGTAGCAATGACACGGCCGCGGCAGATGTAGAAGTGCATGTATTCGACGTCGGCGGCGAGTGACTAACGACACCAGATGGATAGAACGTGCATTGTTCTGCGCTGAAAACAGCAACAGCAGGCAGCCCATAGCTACTAGTGCTACCCAGCGAGTAGTAGTAGTACGCTGCTAATCGCTGTGACATCTGGAAGTTGCTGCGCCGCTCTGTTGCCTGCGTAGTCTATTGCTACTGCCATTGCTGCTGCTGCTCAATCGATGCGCGAGTAATCGCCCCGTACGACGGTGTACCGCGCACTTTGCCCCGTGAAATAGTCACCCTCGTAAGATAGGTGCAAATGCACAACCAACAAGTTAAGCAGCGGACAGTTCACTAGTCTCACGGCCCCACGGGGCACAAGACGAATAGCGCGAAAGTTAGGGTTAGGAATAGTTTATAAGGCTTCACTTTCTTCATAATTGTTTCCTTATGAAATTATCCTCCATTAGTTGAATTTCAAATTACTTTATAGCTCAGCAGCCTCAGCTGCATACGTACCGGGGTAGGCCATTTGTATTTCATTATAGCACAATAAGAATCTTTATTCGCACTCTGGGCGCAGCAATAATACACAATACAAATACAATGCTAAAAAAAGAAAAACACACTAAACAATAAAACACAGAGAGAAATAAAAAAAAAACTACGTGGCACAGTTGAGCACAGTGCTTGACCAGGAAAAACGCTCAGCAAACAGTCTACGAAAGTTATAAGACCAACCGCACTGTCGTTGTCGTATGGTCAATCGTCTAGGATTATATTAAAGCATTAGATATATTCACATAATCACGGCATGAAAGACAGTTGGTTATGGCAAAAGATACTGGATGGAGTGTTCAAGACTTTTTAGTGGTTTGTTTTTTTCCTGGCTTGACAACGGCAAGAGTTGAGAACTGAATTTTACTGGGGTTGCGCTATGGCGAGACACCCTGCGCGTATTTGGCGGCGTCTGCAGCTGCTGCAGCTGCTGCAGCTGGACTGCGGAAGCAGTTGCATTGACATGATTGAGGTTGGCGACGTCGGCGGAAGAAGCGTAGGAGAACGACGAAGGATTTAATGGATCTACTGGCAATGACGGCAGCTCTGTTTGTGCTCGTCATTACGACACTGTGCGGTATGTACTGCTGCGATGTTAATAGCTTAATGCCGGGCGTCGTTAGCAGCGGCACCGGGCCAGCGACGCCTCGTTAATGAGATGCGTTATGGCGGCGGCCACGCTTGACTGTCCCGACAGATCTGTTTAGCGCCTTGTTGTCTTGTTTTCAACACGTTTGCGCTCTGGCTACAGTTGTCATCCAGGGCACACCTCGAATAATAAGAACAAGTTAAAATTATTCTTATTA
>Ga0209671_1000258_pt1 | contig 31038 bp, 22 predicted proteins | sample WorMetHERISLAND2_2_FD_187401 | JGI IMG/M metagenome (GOLD analysis project Ga0209671, IMG submission 187401) | Marine gutless worms symbiont microbial communities from Max Planck institute for Marine Microbiology, Germany - Olavius geniculatus... | ecosystem: Host-associated > Annelida >...
CAGTTACATTACTTACTTTAAACATTTTTATGCCACAATGTTGCGAAGTTTACAGCACGATAGAGAAAATCGCACTAGTGCACAATTATCGTGCATCATGATGTGCTTTATTGCGAAAATTGCTGTCCAAATTTTTGTCTTATCAGCAGTACATATTTCTTATTTTTTTGCCAAGAATAGCGTGAATGAAAATCACGAGCAGACACGTACGTAAAGCTAAACTAATAGCCATTAGTTCGCTTTCTTGCGAATAAAATGTTTAACAAATTAGAAAACAAGTTGTACAACAATGCTGTGAATTTTTTCTGTTTTTTGTGCATGTAAGTTATACAACTTATTGGGAGATTTGCTGTGCAACAAATCCACAAAAGTTAGTGGAGTTTAAGCTATAAAAAGACACACATACGCGTGCAGGTGAGTTGGTGGAGATAGCTCGTGTACCTCGACAGATGGTCTTACGGCACGAGGACCGAGTCCATCCTTCAGCCTGGATCCCAGGCATTCCGTTCGACTTCAGCGGCTACGTGTCTATTAACCAACCCAACTATTTGGTCGAAGTACAGACCGTCGTGGACAAAGACTCTGACAACGATGAAACAAATCGGTTTCTCGTCTCCATCGACAGCGACATTACCGTCACCGTTACCGAGGTACCGCTGATTATTAACTTCTGCGACTTTTTTGTTGTTCTTCGCTGTTGATTCTTTTTCGTTATTAATATCGGTGTCTGCCATTACAAATTTACTGCTTTCCATGATATTGTTTTTTTTGACATTATCAACGTATTTTTTAACTTGCTGTTTTTAATAGTCTGCCCGGAAACGGTAGTTTCCCGGCGCGCTTATATTTTGCTGGCGTTTATTTTTATTTTTTTCCCTTTACGAGATCTTTGAGCTCCGTAGGGCGATCGCCGCAAAACTTTCTGGAGGCCCTTCCCAAAAAAATTTTGGGGCCAAAAAACATGCCAAATTTAACGCGATTTTAAACGACTTCGAACTTTGACGGCAAATATATCTGGAACGGGCGAAAATATCCAAAATCGAAAAATTAATTGATCGACAGCGATTTCTTTTGCGTTTGGCGAAAAAAGTTTGGTAAACTTTGATACACTAACTACGGAAATCTAATGGTGGAATTATACTCATGCACCCAAGTCGCTTCTTCGGAAAACCATATTTTGGCTTCCAGAGAGTGCTGCCTAAATACATCAAAGTAAGGCTCAAACAACTTGAACTTAAGCTTACTGACTGCATCCATTCGTCGAAGAAATGTTCATATTTGTTATAGATCGTCGCACAGTAACTGATGAATGACGTCAGCAGAATTCAAATAATTAATCTTGCAGTCGAACATAGCAAAAATATTTTTGATCAATGGCGGGGCCCCAAACGTTGCGGGGTCCGAAGAAGTTCCCCTTCCCTTTTCCCGCCCTCTGGACGGGCCTGTGGACTGTTTTTAAATTATTAATGTTTTTGCGGGTTTGTGCTCTAAGGAAAATGGCCTTGTTGTTTTGAACGCTCTGAGTTGTCCATTTTAGCAACTGGCAGTTGCAGCCAGTCTGTTGATGAATGATGATTGTACGGGCTATGATGCGTATCTGTGTTGAGGATGACTATGTGAGCATGGCAGAGCAAGAATGCTACTTGAACAAGTTAGCCAGCCAGCCGTCCGGCATTTTCCCGCGCGTCGTCCGCGTTCTCTCGTGGAAAGAGGTAAGCCTGCATCTCTCTCTGCAGCTGCTACCCACTTTATGGCTTTCTCGTCGTTACTAAAATGTAGACAACGTAAAAAATGACCAGAATCAGTCGACTATATTTGTATTTTTACGTTCTAACGCTGCTTCTCTGTTACCGGAGTAACTCTAACACAAACATTAACACTAAGTAGGCCTAGATGGTATAGATATAGGCTACCCATCATTTGAGATGCGGGGTGAAGCCTCAGTCGACTGCACCCGAGTACACATCTGATGGTTTTTACGATCACTGAACTTAAAAGCAGGTTTAGTTGCTGTGTTTCATACTACAATAATTCTAGCAGTAGATCGGCGATCTTGCTGTTAGCACTGGATATTTGCTAGAGGTAGATCGGGTAGACACATTAATGGGTAGATAATAGAACTTTTATTCGTAGTAGACACAAAAGGTCTGTGAACCATGCCACGACACTATATGACGTATTTAAATCAGGGTTATTTAGTATTATATCAGAGTCTAGTTTGAGCCAAGGCTGTTTTTATAAAACACATGACTTTGAATAAATTTTATTTAATGTGCTGTAATTGACAACAAAGGTGTGTGAGTTTAGTTCTAACCACAGTCTTGGCAATGCAGTGAAGAAATGTGGCTGCATTTTTACATCAATAATGCGATAAATGTAATGAGATAATGGCGATCTGCCACTAATAATTTTCTGCTCACTTAGTGCGAGATCGCCGATCTACCGCTAGCACTGACCTTCATACTATTCATATACGGAAGGTTTAATCGTGGTTGTTAGACGTCGTATCTTTGTCATGTCAAGTAAAATAATATTAGCACAATCGCTATCGATTTTCTGTGCCGGCGTCGCAGAACTTTTCTTTACTCAGAAACGTATTAAGCATCGTCGTCGTCTCACTTCAGATATTTTATACTATTAGCTATACAGCAAACTTTTTGAAAAAAATATGGCTGATTATATGAGTGACTGATTAACACAGGAGACGACAATCCTGCAGAACCACTTTGTGCGGCCCGGTGACCGTCTGGTACTGTTCTCGCTGGAAACAGTTCGTAAGCTGGCAGTCAGCGTCGGTGATCGACGTTTCTTCGTGCCTCTTAATCATCCGAGCAGCGCATTTCGTCTTCTGCACGTCACCAGCACCACCGCTAGGTGTAGCCTGCATCAGCTTGTCTCAGACTCCAACGATGAGTTTCCACTGACGATTGAACTCACTGAGCACGGCAACTACGTCAACTGCTGCGAACAAGTGCTGCCCAGTCAAACTCTACTTAAAGCCGAGGTACAAATATGCGTAACGATACGTTCAAAATGTGATGTCTTAATACTGTCGCTACACTACCTTGTGAAATGCAGAAGTCGTTGTTCGACCGTTTGCAACAATGAATTCATACTGGGTAGCGCATGCTTCCTCTTAGAAAATAACTGAGATTACAAAATCATTGAAAATCTGTTACTTATTTAACATTAATCATATTTATTTAAAGATCGTACGTCGATGAACTGAAATGACGCATCAGCAGCAAGTGCGCTGCTCTGGGTCGTGCGTTATTGAACGTACTGTTGGCGATTGGCGTCAACGTCTACCGCTTGCGTTCGTGCTGGAGAAGAACATTTTGAGCACATGATGTGATAGAAATCATGTGATGTGACACGTGTGACTTTTTGAGACACAATAATCGCCGGTCATGTTTGTCGCAATTCAATTAATCATTTCTGAGCTGGCGCATGTGATATCCAGTATGAATTCATTGTTTTATGCTGCAAAACTACGACTTTTGCATTTCACAAGGTTTTGTAGCGACAGTTTAAAAAGAGGTTGGCAAAACTATAATTATTTGCGTCAAGTTTATTCTTAATGTTGCACGCCAAAAATTATTATAATCGGACAATGTTTCACGGAGCTATTAAAATAAAAGTGCCACATATTTTTGAAAACACGGTGACATGTAAAGCAAGTTTAGGTTATTTATGCGAGTATCAAGACCGATATGGGATGCTTGTTTGAAGATGATTGTCGAGGAGCTGTCTGTCGTGGCGGCTAAAATAAGTGGTGGCGGTGCTCGCCTTCAGCCGTCATTCCATCTTCCGCTCAGAACAAAAATCGAACTTCATTTCTACGGGCGCTGGAAGAGATCTCAGGAGCCGCCGGGCTGTTCGAGCTGGGACAACGTAGCCGAAGAAGTCAGCAGATTTGTCTATCATACAGTCACAGGTATTCATCACAAACGTCTCTGCGTCATGATCATTGAAGTAGTTTCTGTGTTCTTTCCTCTGAGGCATGTTTATGCATTTGGCCTATCATACGAAAACCTCGGTTCTGATATTTCCAACGCCGTCTTGGCGAGGAGGGCAGGGGGCATTTGCCCTTAAGTTAAATTTTTGACTGTCAAAAAGTTGTGAAAAAATATTCTAGTTGTTGGAAAATTTTTGTTCAAAAATGCACAATTCGTGACTAAAACTTTCATCGTAGGAACTTAAAGGCACAATTAAAATTTTTAGCGCAGATAATCTTCCCTGTCGAAAACTGTAACTGTCTGTCGGAATTTTGTTGACAATCTGCGTGTCTGTCGAAGAATTGCAAATTCCTATTCTGCTTACTTTTTAACCTACGACGCCGCTGGGTATTTCATATTTAAAGTTTTAAGTTGATCTGTGTTAGCTTAGGCCGTGGTTGCATGAATAAAATATAGATATATCGCACAAATATTCCATGTTGAGTAATATCAGGCTTAAAGCAGACCAGTACGCAGGTAATTATGCAAAAATGCCAAAAATCCCATGCGGCTGAAATTGCTAAATATTAGCGCCGCTGTAAAAATTCTAACTTTTATGTGTTATAGGCTAACTGCATTAATGTGAACACAAATCGAGACAGTATATTGACGGGTTACTTGTGATGATGCTCTGCAGGGACTCGGAATAGGTTGTCGGGCTCAAACCGAGAGACTAACAACTTCACATCAGATTCAGCTGCTGCTGTTGAGGCTGCAGGTAAGTTTTAGGTTTTTAGACTAGGTTAAGCCTATGTCCCACTTTTATAGCGATGTAGAAAAAAATAGGCCTATTGATAGATATTTGTCTTATTGTTATAGCATGTTGAGATTGTTGTGCGTTCTTTTCAAAAAGTCAAATTTTCAGTCAGTAGCAACATTGATGAGCTTTTTGTAGTTCATTCTGGATGCGTTGGTGTCCGTCACTGTGAGTGTGAGTTGCAAATAAATGTTATGAATTAAAAACGAATAGATGAAGTGAAAAAATAAAATACTGATTCTTTCAATCAATTATTGAAACATCTTTATAAAGCTCCATGTGTCACGAACTAATTAGAGGCTCAGCGGCATACAATGACAGAAACGAAGTGTTCACGTTTATCGTATGCAATGTCAAACAGTTCGGTTTTTAAACCACATCCAAAAGTGCTGAGATGATTGATTGATTGACAGGTAAATGTATGTCGGCGGGTCGGCAGCCGAGCAAGTCTGAGAGTAGCTTCAGTGATGAACCGCCGCCACCGCCATTGTTTGCTCGCCGCAGGTCACTTCAATACACGCCACAACATCGCCGTCCGCCCCCACCGCCCCCGCAATCATCACCACCATTACCACCAGAACCACCGACCCTCAGACCACAGACCTTCAACCAGCCGCGTGCCGGCAGCAACCTCGACGTCCGCACTGAAGACGACGATGGTAGGTTTAGGCTATACAAGAGCGCCTACTGTCGTAGTGAATCGACAGCGCGATGTGTTCACTTGTGTTTACAGTTGTGATTTCGGTTGACTTCATACATCATGGGCTATTAGTCAACGAGTCAATCAGTGAATAGTATATCGCGTTCCGACGGTACCACTTTATCTTTATGGGAAGCCATTCTAAGAGATGCCAATGCCCAAATATAGGATCGTACACAGTTGAACGCCGAGAAACTAACCAGTCAGATCGGTACTCGATTTGCCTTCTTCTTCTCCGAAGGGATGGCCAAGCTGAGTTGACTTAAGTAGTTGGATATATGTTGAGATAGTTTACCTGCCCAAAAACGAGTCACCCTTCCACGTACTTACCCTGCCCGGCGTACGGTAAGGTAACTACATTGATGCAACACAACGTGTTAAACGCCACCCACTGCCTACTATTACCGCTGAAAGGTGCCGCTGTAGTATAGGCTCGAGATCTCTACGTCAAATTGTTATGCATCACGTCAAGATGTAATGCGTTTTTAATCAATTCGTGCCCACTCAACCAATTTTTAGAAAAGTAACTTGCTTTCTTGGGCAATCTTATGCATTCCTATTAGAAGTACGTCGAAAGAGGCAAATTTTACTGTTTTATTGCATTTTGATGAGACTAAATTTCTTAAAATTAATTACAATACTGCGCTGTTTGAAGTATTATTATTGTTTGCTTGTAGATTCTGATGATGACTACGAGACGATTGACGACAATAGCGACAGTGGTTGCGCGCAGGCTCCGAAACAAACAGGTAATAGTAATAAAGTTAACACAACTATGGTAGAAATACTTTTAATACGTAGGCCTACAGATGTGAAGTACGCTGTAGAATAAATGGAAGCGTGATCAAAAAAAGTCCATATTAATATACGTCAAAAACGCAAGACTCCGAAAATGATAGAGTACGCAGTAGCCTAAAGCCAAAAAATATATAAACCATTCTGTCACCGGACTTTAATTCTGTGCCCTTTATACTTACATTCATAGTATATTGGAGAAAATTTATGGCTAACCGTTGAAGCAAATCATACATTACGTAACAAGTCAAATAGGTTTTAGCTCAACGCCTTAGAGGCCCAGGCTGCAAATCCGAGACCAAAAAAATTAGCTTTGAGGCCAAATCCAAGATGCGAGGCCTAACAGAAGCGAGGCCTAACATTGCTGGTTTAACGTCTCTCTGCCACAAAGATGCTGTCAGTTGATGTGACGTTGTAGCGGCGCTCAGTCTGCCCGGTGACGGTAACGTGAGAGCATTCACAGTCGATCAGCTGCAGCATCTGATGCGTCAGCTCAGCATCCCTCAAGACACTTTGACGGAGTGGAAGAGACTCGGAGTTGACGGTTCAGTCTTTTCTGAGATGACCGACAAACAAATGACTGAGTACAACGCCGCACTGCCGCTTGTCATCTACTTCAGAGACCACAGTCGACAATCCAACGTCTTAGAGCAACTTTAAACGTTTTTAAGTCTTAGTCTTAAACACTTGGACGTTTGTGCTATATACGCTAATGAGAATTTTATTTTCTTTCTGTCAAATTGTATTAGCAGATTTTGTTCAGAGTATAGTGTTAATAAAACATCTAGGTCTAGTATCAGAAGAAATGTTTTGCTGTTAGGCTTCAATTCACATGCCGCGCATGAAAAATAATTGGGCCTACGCATGGAGTTCTTTCACAACGGTGCATTTAGTGAGTTTTACAGAGAACCAGGTAGGCCTGATCGTGTGCTCAAACGCAAATAAATTCGGTTTCTGCGTAGACATTTCAGATACTATTATGTACAGGGCCTATTTTAATGTGCCTACAGGCACGTTCGTGCTTGGAGATTTGAAATCCGTGCTTGAAGATTTGGTGACCCGTGCTTGAAGAAAGTAGCAATATGGATGGAAGATTTATATTAATGCTAACGTGAAATGACTCTGTAAGACATAGTTCGTCGTTTTTATGTTTTACAGAGCACCAAAAATACAAAAAGCCTAAAAACTGAACCGAAACGAAATGAACTGAAATTAAAGCCGCACCGATTTCAGTTTATTTGAATTCAGTTGGTATCGTTTCAGTTCAGATCTGTTGCTTTGTATGGTTTTTACTTTACACGATAAGGTTACTCCGAATTCCCGCACACCTCTATAGTCACTACAGTTTTTAGCCGACCGTACTTTAGTAAAGGTCGAGCTATTGGCATGAGTTGTCGTCCGTCTGTCTGTACGTCCGTTCGTCTGTAATAAATGTACTGTGGCTAACGGGTAAGGGTATGGAAATTTTTTATACGAGTTATTAGCCATGGGTATTACACTCGGGCGTGCAAAATTTCAGCCATCTACTCAAATTGAGGATTGAATGAACAAAGGGTAGAAAATGTCCGTTTTCTAACGGCTATATCTCGGAAACGGTGAGAGATACGGCCTAGGTCACTATTAATCACTAATAGGAAGTCCCATACGCCCTGTTAGATTGGATAAAAATCATTGATTTTGGATGACCTTGAAAGGTCATAATGCACTATGCAATGCCAATCGTGTGTAGTCGTTACCAGTGGTAAGTCGTAAGGGGTTTGCGATAGTACCAGCAGATAGGGCATGTTAATTTTCTATAGGCTGTCAATAGTAACCATGTCTCCATCTGCAGCGGTTTGGCCGCAGTTTTCAGTGGAAAGTTTTAAGCTATTTAGTGGCCATCTCGGAAACGGTGAGAGACGGCTTAGGTTACTATAAGTCAGTAATAGGAAGTCGCATAGACTATTGTGTCAACATGTTTATAATCTGACAGTCTTTAATTTCCCTCAGTCGCCTTAACCTCCAATCCCCCAGAGGGAATCTTTACTATAGGCCATTGGCGTAGCCATAGAGGGAGAAGGGGGCACTGGGGGTAAGTGCCCTCCCCTCCCTAGGAGCCGAGACAGTTACTCAAAATAGTGCCAAAAATGCACCAATAGACGTCATTTTCACACAGAAAATTTACAAATTTTCTGGGGAGGAGGCACACAGGCACAGCCCTCTTGACCCCCTTCACCGTAAGGAGGGGACACCCCTCCCCATACCTTACCTTTCAAGTGCCCCTACTACAAATAAATTTTGTCTACGCCACTGCATGCGATAGGCCTACAAAGCCTATGTATGCCAATGCATCACAAACACTCAGTTTGCACAATACAGACAGTGAATGCGGTAAATTTTGTCGCTTTCATTTTATGCAAAACGGCTATAAAAGCCTAAAAGGCTTTCAGCTTTGCCCCTGGACCCGGTTGGGGGCAGAGCCCCCAGACCCCCGTTATAGGCTCGCGCTCCTCGCGTTCCTCGCGCTCGCCGTGCATCCGTGCTTGATAGGCCTATACTTGAAACATTAAAATAGGCCCTGGACTATTATGGACATATTCGATGCTGCTGATGACGTTTTTTGGAGCGGATTGTAAATAACTGTCATAAAATTTTCAGACCGCTTTTATGGCCTACCTCAGCGTTTGTCTAATGCATGGATACAATCTTCGTAACAGGCATCACGATTTTGTGTTTTTTAACAAAGCTAACTTTCTAGCAGACACTGGTTTTATTAGGCCTGTATTTGAATGTTGTATAAAAATTGTTATTAGGCCTAGACTCTTTAACTTTGTCACCGCAATATTCTTTGCTCTGTTTTAACTGTATTGCTCTGCGGATTGTCAAAGTTTTTTTTGATTTGATTTGATTTTGATTTGTGACTGTAGCAATTACCTAACGGCAGCTCTACCTGACGTGGTCCACCTGGGTCTCAGGCCGACCTCAGCGCCAAATGGCATAACACAGTTGTTCATTTTGCTGGGGGTTTTTTGCATAAATTATTTTAAAACTAAGCACGAGATAATGCCGAAAAATTTGCGCAGCCTACTTTAGTGTTTTTATCGTGTGATTTCTGCGACGAAGTGACTTAATGTCGCACGATGTAGGCCTACATAATTACCAGACCCCTTGGTTTGTAACTGAACAAACAGACTACAATATTTATAAGAATTTACAAAAAATGTTTGGTGATTATGCAATTATAGGGCCTATGTAAATTTTTATGCAACAAGATAATGTTCATACAAACACGGAGTCTGTCCAATGCATTTCAACAGTTTACAGTATATGTCCGTATAAATATAATCACTGAGCTGTTTAGACTGGTAGAAAAAAAAATCAAACAGTTTAATTTGAAATTGTACAGCAGCAATGATCCTTTCATCCTTCTCTATTATTTTAACTAAACAATAAACATTTCAGTTACGAGACCATTCGATTCGTCACCAGCGCTTTACTATAAAAGGTCCATAGTGACCATGCGTCTATCTGGCACCGTTACGGAGATATGGCGCCTCAAATATTGGATGCGCGGACGTGGACACGGAAAGAAAGACGGAAGAAAGGAAAGAGAAAGAAGAAAGGAGAGGGGAAGGGAAGGGAAAAGGAAAGAAGAAAAGAAATGGAAGGTAAAGGGAAAGGGAAGGGAAATGGAAAGAGGAAGGGAAAGAAAAAAAGAAAGGAGAAAGGGTAAGGAAAAGGGGAAGGAAGGAAAAGGGAAAGGGGGAAGGGTAAGGGAAAGAGGAAAAGGAAAAAGGTTATCGGGGAAGGAAAAGGGGAAGGGGAAAGGGGAAGGAAAGGAGGAAGGAAAGGTAAAGGAAAGGGGAAGCGAAAAGTAAAGAAAGGGGAAGCGGAAGGGAAAGGGGAAAGGAAAGGGAAAAGGAAAGGAAAAGGGGGAAAAGGAAAGGGCAAGGGAAAGTGAAAGGGGAAAGAAAAGGGGATGGAGAAGGTTAAAGGAAAGGGGAAAGAAGATGGGAAAGGGGAAGGGAAAGGGGAAAGGGAAGGAGAAGAGGAAAGGAAAAGGGGAAGGAAAAGGGAAGGTGGAAGGAAGATACATGTAGCTTAAGAAAAGTAGGACGCTCGCACGGACGGACGGACGGGCGCACGCACAAACGGACACTCAGGTGATTTTATACAGCTTTAAACAGCTTAGACTTGAAACACTAGCGCTAAGGGTGCCGCTAAAGGCGCGTACAGAGCGACGTAACTGAACTGAACTAAACTAGACTGACACGGTTTAGTTTTTGACGAGTTGGGAGAGTAGGGCGAGAATAGGGTCTGGGGCTATTCTTTCAGTTTTTTAAATTAACGTTGAAATTGCACATTTTAATGCACTGCTGGAAGGTAAATAGGCTACTTTACTCCAGAACGTGTACGTTGCGTGTGCAAAATGTTTTTAGCCTATACAGAAAAATTCTTTTTGCGAAAATGTGGGGCTTACTTTCCCTACCCTCTGGGCCCCATGGGCGCGAGCCGTGCGACGCCACTGAGTATAAATATTTTAAATGTTGCAGTTAACGAAGTAAAATGTAACAGTCTTGGACATTTTGCAGCCTCGTCTTTGACGAAGTTTATGGTACGTGCGGGTTTCGTCTCATTTGTAATAGGTTACCGGTAGTTTAAACCGTCCTGTCTTCTAACCATGATTAGGCCTACTACGCTACCAGGGTACGCTACGCACTGACAGCATTTTTTATCATACCAGGCCAGATCACACCTACGTTCGTTAAATGCTGAACGTTAGTTTGCCCGGTACATTTCGAGTTTTAAGCATGAACAGGAATTCACATATTTTCGCTTTCGGTTTTGAGCAAAGTACTAGGAAGTGTTTTCGAATAATTTCGGTCGCATTATTTTATTATTTTGCAGTTTTCGTTATTTGTCTTAGCAGTGTATGCATGTCATTGATATCTTTGGGCCGTTCCTGGACGTTAAAGACATCGATTTCGCGATAATTCTTCTGCTTCTTCTTTGGCTGAGATAAGCCTACGCTGTCAATAGGCCTTCTACATGGTGTTGAATATCGACATCATTTGTTCAAGTACTGCGGTACTTTTTATTTTACTGATCGCCAAAGATGACTAATATTGACAGAAGCATTTCAACTCAGTAAGCTGTCTAGCAGCTATTCAACATTTTCATAACACATGGCACAGCAGTGTCATGAACGTAGCAGTCTTTAGCCAACTGCGCAGCAAACTGCAGATCGTTATTTACAGGATTGCGACATGAACGAGAACGCAGATAGGCCTAGCTATGGCCGTGGGAGAGGTAACTGGCGGTCACGTGGGAGAGGTGGTAGGTATAACCATGCCGCCCACACTGCATCTGAGGAATGTGGTGATAGGCCTACACCTCAGTCATGCAATTCCAATGCAGTGAGTCCACGTGGTGACAATGTTTGTGAGAGACGAGGTTGGCGGCCACGAGGGAGAAATGGTAGGTACAATCATGCTAAGCACTCTGCATACAGTAATCATGATAGCATGCAGATGTTTCAGTCTTCTGATGTACTAAGAACTACAGAAGCTGAATCTGCTAGTACACACAATGCAGTTCCATCAGTTGGTGGTCATTCATCATTATCACTTACTGCTGGTGCTGGTCATAATTTTGCTCACAGACCATCAAGGAGAAGCAGAGGCAACAGAAGACCATGGCGGGCAAGAGGCATCAATAGACCAGACTCCGTACCTAGTGTTTGCGAAGCTGACTGCAGCAGCTTTCAACAGATGGAAGGTTGTTCGTCGTCATCATCATCACCCGCAGCATCCACTGCAGATGCTAGTGAATCAGTAGATGAGAATGCACAGCTGTCAAGCAGCATTGTTACATTAGGTAAATCCACTGTAATTAGTAATCGTGGGAAGAATGCTCAGCAGCAAGGGTATAAAAGAAATGTGCATAGTAACAGAGGACATTCAAGATCTAGATATCCACTGCATCAGCAGAGCCATTCTAGGAGTATCGAGACAAGTGAAACTCAGTATAAAATGACTGGCAGTAGTTCATCTGACCACAGAATGCTTGATGAGTTAGAGTCAGAATTGGTGGAAGTTGATGATGAATCTGTTGTTGTTGTTGTTGATGATGATGTCATTGAGGCCAGAAAGACGCCAGTCACTGGAAAGGGAAAACACAAAAATTTGAGTGTAAGGTCTCGTGGAGTTCATGGTAATAAAAGAGGTCACAGCAGAGCTGGTAGAATTGATAAATATAAGGAGACAGCTCATGTGGAATCTTCAACATACTTCATACCAGTAGAATCATCTGTAAGCGATGCTATAACTGAACAGGACAGTAGCCATGTATATACCGGAAATAAGTCAGGTGGACATCAGAAAAAAATTACTCAAAGGGCTGCCAGTAGTCACCTGAAATGTGAAATAGCAGATGCTGCATCTGTTACTGCTGATGATGAGAATGATGCAGCAGTGAGATCTGCTGCTGCTGCTGCTGATGTAAAACTGGCAAATGTTGATAAGCATCGAAAGCACTCTGAATCCAAGCCGTCTGTGCATGTAGATGAAAACTCACTGTTTTGGCATCTGGTGAATGAATATAAAGGCAAGTGCTGCATAGATGAATTGAAGAATCAGCTGAACACCTCTGATGCAGATGATGCCATTGCCATTCTCCATACGTTGAAACGGGTCAAGGTTTTGGTAAACGAAACTGACAAGTGGAAGTCCGTAGCTGTTGTGTTCCTCAAAGGACTGCGCATGTGTTTGCATGTCAGGGCTGGTTGCAAAAAGGAGGATTGTACTTTTCTTCATGTATGTCCTGATTTAGTCTCAGAATCTTGTCAGCATGGTGATCGTTGCTGTTTTGGCCACAATGTCAAGACACCCACCAATGCATTCTGTCTGCAGAATTCCGCCATCCCAGACAGCTGTAGCAGTGAGTCTGTTTTGACCATTGCTCGTTGTTCAAATCCAATAATATGTGCTGAATACAATGATGTCTCAGGACCAAATTGCTGCAGCCCGGTGCAGTGTATTCGGTTGCATGTGTGTAATAACTTCTTTCGTGGCCGATGTTTGGTTTCTAACTCAGAATGTACTTTTGGTCATGAACTGAAGAGTCACCACAATGAAAGACTTTTGACACTGTATGAAGTGAAGCATCTCTTGAGTAATGACAAAAAGTTGCAGACCCTCCATCGGATGATTCTGCCCTTTAACATTACTGCACATTTGCTCACACATACAAGGGCAACACAACAAAGGGGCAAACCACACATATCAAACTTCATAGATATGATGCAGCTAGCTACCAAGAATAGAGTGCAAGTCAATGAAGATAAAATGAAAAGTTCAGCTGATCATTTGGTTACAACAGATGCCTTTCTGACAAAGCCTGCTTTAAGTCAAGCCAAGCATGCTGTCATGTTGCAAAGATTCACCATCAGCCAAGATCTAGCATCTAAGACTAGTTCTGTTCCAGCAATATCAGTTGAAAACCAGAGTACAATGAGTATTGACTTTTCTCAGTCAGTGCAGGAGAAAACAAATCAGCAAACTGCCAGCACACAGTCAGCTGGAACTGAAGTCACTGCAGTTAAGTCTTCTCAGTTGCCTTCAGATCGGAATGAGTCGGCACAAATGCTTGAAGCAGCTATATCACGGCAACTAAATGCAATGCAGAGATCTTCTGATAGGCGAAGTCAGTCTAACAAGTCACTTGAATTTCGTGACAATCAGTGTCAAGTGTATGTTAAACACTTGTGCAATGAGAGTAAAGAATGTTCTGTTAGGCACGATTTGTTGCCTTATCTTTGGCGTGTCCAAGATGCTGGAAAGTGGGTTCCTTTTGAAGACAGTGTCAGCATTGAGAAAGATTTCTGCAGTCCTGATAATATGACACATGCTGCCATATACAAGGTTTGCATTTATTTTGTTATAAGCTTATATCTTGCATAATTTTCTGGTAATTTTATTTTAAAAAACTATATAGATAATGAACGTGACAAAAGTAAAGTATTAGACGCTGGTCAACGCTAGACTTGGGTTGCATTATTTTCATGTTGCCTTAAACTTTGTGTTACCTTACCTTACCTCCGGGATTTGCAGGCTCTTACACCTGCCCAGCGCTGAGGCCGTATCAGTTCAGCCCAATGCGCATCTTTGAATGTAACCACAAGGTTACAGGTAATGGCTATAAAGCCGTGAACGGCTATGAAGCCGTAAATAAACGGCTGTGAAGCCGAAACCAGCACTGGTAACGTGTAGCAAATCTGCTCTCATGGGTTTGGTCAGCTCATAGTTGGCTTTTACCCTCCAGATTTTAGAAATCCTTCGGGTCATTGGTGCAAAGCCTCACCACCACGACAAGGTGGCTGACAACGGTGTGGATTTTCATGTTACATTTTTTCATCATTTTTGTCTGTCAGTTGCATATATTGTGTTATTTTTTCTCGTGTACTGAAATACATGTTTAGGGTACAAGTGGTGTGATGAATAGAGTTAACATCAATTTTAACAAAATGGAGTGTTCAGCTGGGAAAGTCCAGCGACTGTCAGCACCTTCTTACGTTACCTGTAGAACTCAGTATGATGCCACTCGATGGCTGTGGTACTGGAATTGTGGAGATTTTGGAAGAAAACTTTGGGTGCAATATGAGGTATGGACGCCTGTTGTGGTCTGTGTGTATGATACAGTGTGATACAGTATTTATGTTCAAATACTGGCAGAAGACGCCGGTTTAATGTACGTTTTTACAAGCGAAAACAGCTACTGCTTTCAGTGCATCTTAGCCATCGCAATTCTGTCTGTCCGTCTGTCTGTCACACTGGTGGATCAGTCAAAAACGGTTTAAGCTAAGATTGCCAAATCTTCACTATCGGCTGCCTGGAAGACTCTAGTTTCAGGAACCGTAAAGCTTTCTTACAAATTCGAAGGGGGTCACCCCAAACGAGGGCGTTAAGTGAGAGGGGGGGGCAAAATTTTTTATTTTTGGCCAATAAGTCGCTGTATCTCAGTAATGGTGCGAGATAGGACCTAGGTTACTATTAATCACTTATAGGAAGTCGTACAATGGCTCTCGATTGGCGCTGAATTCAATGACCTTGAATGACCTTGAACACCAAAGTGGGGGTTTATGGATTTTTTTTGCAATTTTTGGCTGCAACACAAGTCTATATAATTCACAAGGTGGCGCCACGGAACTATCGTTATGCAATCCAGATAGAGAATTTGGTATTTGTATATTAACTTAGCGTGAACACCCCAGTTTTCAGCTAAACTACTGAACCGGAACTGCTATAGGCTTTCACGCATCTCATGAACATTAGCTCAAATTTCTTGTGAAATTAATGACAAGAAGTAACATGAAAACTAATGAACAGCAGTTTGATAATTTTATGAACTGTCTTAGTAATATAACGTGGTGAGGTGAGACAGACTAAAAACAACTGAAACAGAAAACTAATAAGCATCCGAAGAAAAAAGTGCTAAACACGCGATGAGTTTATTATTATTTTGGTGATATTCATAATCTAAAAGTCTTTTACCAGCATTGGTTAAACATTTGATGCATAGAGATTTGTAACTGTTGTTTTATTGACTTTTTAATTTGCACAGGATAGAAATTATTGTTAGTCATTTTTATGAATGTTACATTATAGTACAATACTTAGACAAATTGTTATTGGTCAGAAACATTTGCATATGTTGTGAATTTAAATAGTATTTTGCTACTAAACATTGGCGGATCCAGGCTTCAGCCAAGGGGGGTGGAATATTTTTACTCCATTTTTTCTCGCTTTTTCTTTCTGCCCTTTTTTCTTTCCATTTTCTTTCTTCCCCTTCTTTTCCTCTTCTCAATTCCTTTAAAAGTAAGACCGGGAACCCCTTAAAATCCAGCTACAAGGTCAGGGAGGCTGTGAGTTCCCTAGGTGGGGTCTGGGACAGAGCCCAGCTGAAATCAAATCCGATGCATTTCAGCCTTGAAATATGACATCTGGTGGCAGCAATTTTAATATTTTTTTTCTGAGAATAAACAGCTCAAGTATAGTGCACTTTAAACAATAAATGCGAATTTGGGCTAACTTAGTTGCTAAATGTGCAAGCAAGTGCCATTTTGGCCACTGATAGATGCACTGACCAACTGCCTAAATTTTGCATACTGTTTTTAAGATGAATAAGCCTAATAACAGCCGAATATGTGTATCTATAGTCTATTCTTTATACGTAACTAGCAAAGTTCTCGCTTTCTGGGCATGCGGGCGGGCCAGCTGCGTTACCCTAAAACTCAATGGCCGGCTGCACGTCCGCCTCTCTCAGATCCGCCACTGCTGCTAAAACAAAATTTGTGTTGACTGCCAGGACAAGAAACCGCCGTATCAAGATGTACTGGAAGCCAGATTTCTTGCTGACGCTGAACAGAACTGCTGCTTTGAATGTGAAGAATTTCAGTACGAGTTGAGTTTTACGACAATGATGCAGACAAACGTCCGGACGAAGACCAAGCGAGAAGTGTGTCGTCGCCCTTGTTTTGTCTCAGAGCTTGATCTCAGCGCCGGCGGCTTGTATGCTTTTTTGTGCTTTTACTTTTGCGTGGATGCATTTGTCAGTGTACTATTTAAGAGCTGAAAGTTACGCTGATGACAATTTTATCAATCTGTTTTTAACATCAGTTTATTTTCATTGTGGGATAATTTGTGAACAAAAGTCATGACTGACGGATCTCGTTTTTGTAGTTGAGCATTATTGCATTATACCATGTTTCTCTGCGAGAACTGTATTGCTTTACGAGAGTTGTTGTAATGAGTGACTTTGATATTTGTTCCAGAGATCCAGAGATTTTTTTATGCTATGTTACCTTGTCTAAATTACATTTCTCTTCTGTTTTGCTATTTTATTATGTGCGTTTGTCACATATTTTATTAAATACTGTGTTACTGTTTTACTGTGTTACTGTGAAGTCAAGATGCTGGTTAGCAATGTGATCTTTTGATATAGATTTTTGAATTGAAAATGTTCGCATGAAATGTTCTATAGAATTGATTTCCAATAATTAATCTGAAACTAATACGATTATTTTTATGATACTTTCAGTAGTAATCAGTACACATACTTTTTTACTTGGGTCACTGGGTGTTTTTTTTCTTTCAGTGTTTTCTTACTTTGGCTGGTAGACAGTAAAAAATTTTCTCTGTACAAAAAATACTACCATACATGAATATGAGTACTGTGCTTTACTTTGGGGACTGCCCTAAAGTGAAGTAACTCAGAAAAATGACTGGTAAAACAGTGAAACAGAAAGCGATTGTGTATGTTGTGTTTGCGTAGACCTCCAGCGCTATTTTATTTCAGTCCTCATCAGTTGCCAGCTAATGAAGGCTGGTTGCCAATGGACACAGAAACATCGGCATGGACCGAGTTGGTACCAATCAGTTCGGCACACAGAAGTACACAAGAGATGTACGTGCATGTGACTGCAGAGTTTCATGCAACTTTGTCTCCACAAGACTACACAGTGTGTAGAATATATCGCGTTCAGAATCTGGATCTCTGGAACAAATATCAGAAGTATGTTTTTGACGATTCTGAATGTTTTTAGTTGTCAGATGAAGTTGTGCTCAATAAAATCAGTGTTGTCATACCGAATTTTTACGCGTGAAAGCAGGTACTGCTGTAGCGTGTCTTAGCCATCACAGTTTTGTCCGTCTGTTTTCTGTCTGTCTGTCTGTCTGTCTGTCTGTCACACGGGTGGATCAGTCAAAAACGGTGCAAGCTAGGATCACCAAATCTTTACCTTTGACTGCATCATGCGTAGAAAACTCTAGTTTCAGGATCCGTAAAACTTTCCATAAATTTGCAAGGGGTCAACCCGAGTGAGAGCACTAAATGAGAGGGGGGTAGGAAAAATTTGCGATTTTTGACCAATAAGTCACTGTATCTCTGAAACGCTGCAAGATAGGGCCTAAGTTACTATTAATCACTAATAGGAAGTTGTACATGGGCTTTCGATTGACACCGAAAGCAGTGATCTTGGATGACCTTGAACACCAAAATACAGGTTTTTATAGATGTTTTGGCGATTTTGTGCTGTGAAACACATTTCAAGAGCGAATTGCGCCAAAATCAAAGTAGACAAGGACAAGCTGCACATGAAATGTTTAGCGTTGAACGTAGATTTCAACGGTCCAATAATCGATTTTCTACTTTCAAAGAAACCTGTGCATGAGGGCATCAAAGAGCGGTACTCCCGTAAAAGTTGTTGTTTTACCACTGTTGGCCAGTTTTTCGTGAAAACGGTTGCAGATAGGCATGGGCATGCTGCCTATCACAACAAGCACTAGTGTCGAGCTTTTCAGTCGTATGAACATCGATGACTTTGAAGGACCCTGAACTCCCAAAATAAGGGGTTTTATTGATTTGATTTTTGCAATCTTCGGCTGCGGCACACACTTTAAGAGTGAATTGCAACGAAATGGCTGGATAGACTGATAAGGCAATTTGCGAACAGGATCTGCTGTAGGCTTTCATGTGACTCGTGAGCATTAGCTCAAATTTCTTGTATCTATCTGCGCTGCAGTAATTATTTGTGATAAGTGTTAAATTTGTTCTGAGCCAAAATTTGCCTTTTATGACTGTAATTTTTTTTACAGAATTGTGAATTAATCAGTTAAGTATGAAATTAGGTTCTTGTAAACTGCGGTACAGTATTCTCTGCTTTTCATTCCACAAGACATTTGCAAAAGTGCATTTTGATACTAACATATTGATTATTATTGTGTAGTCATATGTTCACTGCTGTATTAGTACATAGTGTTTGTGTAAATAAGTATGCGATATAGGTAGACTAGTCAATATCTTTGAAATTCTGTAACTTAGTAGGCATTTTTAGAAAAAAAATAGGCATATGCCATTTTTTGCAAGCTATAGCTCTTCTGATTGCACAGCGCCTATATGCCATATTAAAAATGTGTACTGTCTCAGTGTCTCTGTAACATCACATCAAACAATCTAGCCACCAACCGGAAAATGCACGGTTTGGGAACCGTAGGTACTCTACTTAATCATCAATATAGGCCTAAATGTTACAATTTAGTAGACATTGTGAACGATAAGCACAGTCAATTCATGCAGTGAAATAGAGAAAATTTTATTTATTCAGGGTCTAGTATATTTGGTAATAAATTTGACGCTGCTGCAGGCAAGTACGAAACTGTCCGACTGGCGATCTGTACTTCCCTACTTGCTAGGGTTGAGGTCGTCAGTTGACCGGCTGCCGTCGTGTCTTTGTGCGTGCTCGTCGTACCGCCGCAGAGACACAGCCTTAGCCGATATCCACAAGCACCACTGAGTGCTCGTAGGTACCGGCTAAGGCCGTTCAAGTCATTTGCCGGATAAATGGCTGGCCCTGGAAGAACCAGATATTTATCTGATTGCCGTATCAATAGCCTAGTAGCTATTGATACGGCTGTCGGATAAATATCCTGTGTTTTATTTCTGGAGTATTTTTTGTTTTTATTCGACATATTCGTTTCTAGAATCATTTTGGTTCTACTGTAAGCTTAGTCTGTGGTCTTCGTTTACATGCATGAACGATTTGTAGTTTTTGTTTTCGTTTACGGAAAAAAGACTGGTATCTATCATATACTACATGTGTCGCATTTGCTCAACGTTTAGTATACGTCATTGCAGCATGAAATCAAAGATGGAGAAGCTTCCGCACCTTGCAACAGTCGGAGTCAATGAGCAGAAATTGTTTCACGGCACACCGGATGAAGCAACCGTTCGATGTATTTGCCATCAGAACTTTGACCCTCGCATGCATGGTCGACATGGAACCGTGTACGGCAAGGGTGTCTACTTTTCCACAACAGCTAAGTACAGTGATCAGTACACTAGACCTTGTGCGAAGAACTCTGGTCACAGGTTCATGTTCTTCGGACGTGTTCTTGTGGGCATGTCAGCAGTTGGAAGACCGGAACTTCAGCGTCCTCCGCCCGTGGATGTGTCCCGGCCTCACGGTGCTTTGTATGACAGCTGTGTCAACCGTGTTTCAGTTCCAAGCATCTTCGTCATATTTGACAATGACCAGTGCTACCCAGAGTTTCTCATTGAGTATGAGGTATTCGAGAAAGTAGAGACTGGTGATGTGGGAACGTTGAGCAGACGTGCTGTACGCGGCAGTGCAGCTTACCGCAGTGCAGCTAATGCAGCAATGTTCAAATTAGCCAGAGACCGTCTTGTTGCTGCCATTTCCACAACAGTACATTCATCATCATCAACAGGTCGTACTGCAGGTGCAACTCACATACCTGTGGCACCTGCTCTACAGGTGCGCCTAACGTCGCAGACTACAGGTCATCTACCTGCTGTCACTTCTGAGGCCCGGCCAGTCAGCTCTGTCTATTTTCCTGTTCCCAATGCGCATACAACTGCAGCACCGGAATCCAGGAAAAGTTGTCTTAAGTCTTATGGAGGTGCTGTACACGGCAGTGGAGTTGATGCAACAGTGGGACAGAATTCGCCTACTGCAGCAGCTGCATCACAGTACTCGTCGTCATCAACAGGTCGTACGCGTACGACTCACTCACCTGTACCTCAAGCAACTGCTCCCAGCACATCTTTAGACTTAGGCCCACCTCCTTTACAGATGCGCCCAGCGTCGCAGACTGCAGATCACCCGTCTGCTCTCAGTTCTCGGGCCACGCCAGTTGGCACTGTCAATTCTGCTGTTCCTAACGCACAAGCCACTGCAGCATCAGAATCCAAAAAAGGTTGTGCTATGATGTAATAAACTGTACTATTATGACAATGCCTATAACTGAATTCTTTATGGAGTCTGGAGAAGCTTTAGAAGAACTAAGTATGGTGCCGGCTTCTGGTAAATACAACAAGAAGCCCAGCTGTCACTAGGATAGCCAACCGTGGGCCCTACTGGTTGTCAGTGAGCTTCAAGGTCATCCAAGGTCGATGATTTTTATTTCATCTGAAAGGGTGTATGCCACTTCTTATTAGTGATTAATAGTAACCTTGGCCGTAACTTTCATCGTTTCTGAGATATGGCCAATTTTTCATTGAATTTTCTACCCCCTCCATTCAACCCTCAATTGGAAAATGTTCCCCTACCACATCCCTAAAATTTTGCATGCCTAGGTTCAAGGCACGAGGCTAATCACTGGTCTAAAAAGTTTTTTCTTACGAGTCTACGATTTACCGTTTAGCCATAATATATCCGTTGCGGACGACGGACAGACGGACGGACGACAACTGTACCAATAGCTCGATCGTTACTTAAGTACGGTCGGCTAAAAACTCGATACATCTATGTTTTTCGTATTCGCCAGGTGACTGCACCGTTTGCCAACATAATCACCTAGGCCAAGTAGACTATAGGCCTAACGGCAACCACTGCTATAACCTTCCCTGAAAATTTTGGCCCAAGGCCCACTGCAGCTTTTTGTGCAATTCTGCTAACACACCAACAGACAGATGAATTATTATAGCATCGCTATCATGGTCTTACCATGAGTCCATGCCGAAAGCGAAAGTCTGGAAGCTATGTAGCACCGCGTTGTCCGTATTATTTTCCCATTTTTAGTTGGTAGGCCTAGCCCATGATTAAAAGACATGGCCTAGCCTATGCCTTACATTCTCGCCTTGGACTATGCCCAAATTACATTTCTTTTCTTTTGCAATTTAGAAGCTATCAAAAAAATTTTTTTTCAAGTCTCTCTCTTCATCTTATATTTTCTCTCTCCTCCCACCATCAAGAGACGGCGTGTTATTTCCAGGCTGAGATTTGCATTCAACTAACTACCCCTGTACTGTCACTAGAAGTTGAACCCAACGCTTTAGGCCCTACATCTTCTGTACTGTAGGCTACTATCATAAATCTCCATTAGTTTCTTCTCCTCCATTGCCCTCATTTTTTGTCTCATTTAGGCCTTGTGTTTTATTTGTGTTTACTTTATCGTATTTTATCATTGGGAATTTGTATATCATAGGCCTATTGCATAACATGAACGATATTGTATTGCTCATTTTTAAACTCTGTAGGGCCTATATATTGCACTGCCTACCGTATGTTATCGTTGTAACTTACGTGTATATGCCTAATTCGGCGTAATCTCGCTACTGGAATAAGAAAACTTAACTTAGTGGGGTACTGTTACACAACAATAGGCTTGTAAAACAAAAACTGATTGTATGTGTACCTGAATGTTATATGTTTTGTGGACCTTTAGTGGTATTTAATTTCAGTGCTGATTAATTACTAGCCAATGAAGACTGCATGGTTGCCAACATTGCAGAGACGACCTTGGTCGTCTCCGGGCACAAACCACAAACCACTTTTTGGCTACACGCATGGCATATAGTGGCAATGCAATGCAAGAACTTTGTTTTCTGTTATTTTTTATCTAGCCAGTATTTACCTTGTAAAGTTTCAAAACTCAAAAGTTTTTCCTGAATCGCTAAATTGCAGCGTATTCTGCGAGTGAAATTTATGAGACCAATTAACCTTGATCTTTGACTTTATAATGTCAAATTGACTTTATAATGGATTTTTGTATGAATCTGGTAAAATAGTCGCCCACCGCAGTGCCTTAAAGACACGTGCAAACTAATGGAGGAGACATTAGGCCTACAAAATTTGATTTTATCGCTTTATTTGATTTTATCTATTCGCTCTACGCCCGACAGTGAATGAGACTGTCAGATTTTCTACCCACTGCATTTATAAGACGTTATAAAGTTTTAATGCATAATTTGTATGTTATTGTTTGTTTAATGTAGGCTGATATTTGACTGTTGTGTTAGTATTTCACTGTTTTTTGCTTAGGCCTATGTGCTATATGCATTATTTCGTGCGATAGCAGAATGCTTTGCACGTCTTAGCCATCGTCTAGGCGTCTGTCTGTCCGTCCGTCCGTCTGTTCGTCACACTCGTGAGCTGTATGAAAACGGTGCGAACTATCACGAAATCTTCACTGTGGGCTGCCCTAAGGATTCTAGTGTGACAAAATTTTGTGCCCCCGTTTGAGGGTGTTTCTCTCGAACGAGGGCGTCAAAGAGGGGTACCCTCTCTAAAGAGACTTATTTTGCTGTTATTGGCTCGTCTACTGTGAAAACGATTGCAGATAGGTACAGACATGCTGCTTATCATAACAAGCACTGATGATGATTTATTGACATTTATTAACATTGATGACCTTGAACGACCTTGAACCTCCAAAAGAGGGTTTTTTGATGAATTTTTCGTGATTTTTGACTGCATTGCACATTTCAACAGCGAATTGCGATGAAAATTGCTGGAGATATACCAAGACAACCTGCACACGAAATTGTCAGCATTAAACGCAGATTTTAACAGTCCAGGTCTCAACCCCCTGGGTTCAAGGAGGCCTGCGCAGGCGGGCGTCAAAGACGGCTACCTACCTAAAAAGTGGTTATTTTACCGCTATTGGCTCGTTTAGCGTAAAAACAGTTGGTGATAGACACATTGGTACATATACTCCGTATCAAAACAAGCATTACTGACAAGCTTTTCAATGGTGTCTACATCAATGACCTTGAATGACCTTGAATCCCTAAAATAGGGGGTTTTAGTGTTCTTTGCAATTTTCGACTGCAACGCACATTTTAAGAGTGAATTGTGCTGAAGTGGCTGAAGATAGACCTGGACTAGCTGCCTATGAAATTTTTAGCATTGAACGTACATTTTTAACCATCAGAGTTCCGGCCTCTTAGGTTCACGGAGTCTTCCGTACGGAGGCCTCAAATTTTTGTACTCCTTCAAGACGCAATATTATTTTATTGCACGCTGTACACGATTGCCCAGGTGGCAGGACCGCTGCTATCGCGTGTCATGTGAGCTTTGCTCAAAGTACTTGTTTGACTTGTGCCGTGTAAGCTTATTGCACTAGTCTAATCATTGTACTGGTGATATGGTTTCGCTCTAATTGACTGATAACGATAGCATTTGTTGGAGTTTACGCATATTTTACTGCTTTATGTCATCCGTTCTGTAATTTATAAGTTCATGAACAAATAAGTATTATTAACTGTCGGTTTCGATCTCAAATTTTTCCCCGTGGGGGCCGATGTGCAGCAGAGTTGTTCGGGACAAGAGAAACAAGTCAAAGATAGCACTGCATGTAGAGAGTCGGGTGTGGTCTGTAGCGCAGAAAGCTAGGATCCTAGAAATAACTATAAATTTGGCTTAGCAAGGTAGGCCTATACTGCATAAACTGTATGAACGCTAGTGGTGTTGCCAGAATCTACATGTAATGGGGGCACTTGCAGGCTGGGGTATATAAGGAGTTGTATTTCTTTCCCGTGAAGGGGTCTGGGAGGGGGGCTGTGTCCCTTCCCTAGAAAATTTTTAGATTTTTTTTGTACAAAAATGACTTGTTTCGGTGCATTTTGGCACTATTTTGAGCAACTGAGTAGGCTCCTAGGGGAGGGGGCACATGCCCCAGTGCCCCCCTCTATGGCTATGCAGTGATGAATGCTTAGACGCTGTATGAACGATTAGAAGATCGTGTATAGATATTTATGGTAACCTATCACAGAGCTGCGGAGCGTCGCCTGCCGTATGGCATTACACAACGTTACCTCTGTTAGTCGACACAGAATCGTCCCGTTTTAGCACCAGCCAAGCAGGCCGGTACTCGATTTATTTACCCCGAAGGGATGGAAGGCTGAGTTGCCTTTTCCTTTAGTCCAACGATATTCTGACGGAGTAGACTATAGATACTGTTGGATATCAGAACTGTTATATTTAGTGTGTGGTGTTGACGGGTGGTTTGACGTAAAGGTCAAGATCGTTAGAAGACATATCAGCGAGGTCCGTCAAACGCGACTGCCACAGACAGACGGTAAGACGGACAGACGGACCACACTGAAGACTTGAGGCTGCACTCATGTCCCGCTGGTTGTTGGCCATCGTTATCGTTCAACCCAGCTGGACGCTATAGCGTTGGCAGCGGTATATGGCACCGCTCTGAGCATCAGGATGTCTGACCCTAGCTCCTCCTTTTCCTACAGATCACTTTTTCACTTTTCGTTTTCGTACCAGAACTGAACCTGATAGAGCTTCACGCCGCGAGCTTTCGTGTGTAAGAACCGAAGATGGAGGCTACTGGCAGTCGTGCACGTTCATTAGTGAAGAACAGACCGAAAATATTGGATTTTATAGGACGTTAAAACTCGTAGTGCGACATCGTCATGCACTGTTTACTCTGAAGTGACAAGTTACACACAGTGTAGGCTATGTGATGAAGCAGTTAAGGCGTTGATGTGGGAGACTGGAGTCGGAGTAGCCTATGAACGTAATTTCTGGGAGAAGACCTAAACTTACCGGTCGAAGTCGTTAGAAAGGTACATTTGTTCGTCCTGTTGTCTGACAGTAGGCCTACGTCTGATCAGCTTGTGCGTGGCTCGTGAGCCTGAGCATTAGGCACTATAGCGATCTTTGCTAATACTGCAGTGTGAATAAATATTGCACGAAAAGGTCTGTAAGGCTATCACTGGCGTAGCCATAGGAAGGGCACTGGGGCAGGTGACCCCTTAGAAGCCTAGACATTTGCTCAAAATAGTGCCAAAAATGCACCAAAAGATGTCATTTTGCACACAGAAAATCCAAAAATTTTCCCCAGACCCATTCCCCGTCGGGAGGGGACACCTCCCCATATCCCACCTTTAAAGTGTCCCACTACAACTAGATTCTGGCTACCCTACTGAGGGCTATTAACTATGTAGATTACTGCAGAATAAATTCTCCATTGTGCAGCAGTTGAAGAGCCTGGAAAATGTTGGCTTATATTATCATGCGTCTCGACTAACTTCTCTGCATTATTTAAAGTTTCGTCATTCATAGGCCTACATTAGGTTAACTTTTTTCACATTTGATAATTTGCGACAGTTGCCTAGCTGATTTGCACAATGGTCCTTATGTCTGATGATTGTGCCGTAAATTTCGTTTTTCGTTACCGTAGACAATGGATTTCGTCGCGATCCATAGAGTACTACACTAACGTCATGTCAATCAGCTGGCTGTCGTCGCCGAGATTGTAAAGCACAGCCCCAAAGAGCCTATAAATGCGCAGTTGTATTAATATTTGATTAAAACATAAATTTGTTTAACTTACTATTGTTATAAAGCTGTTTATCTTCTAGCTAACTTGTTTATAGGTTTAAAGTGAGAGCTTACGAAGTACTGCTATGATAACATCCAATAAAAGGATGTAATTTGCAAGTATTTTTACGCCTGAAGATTTTTAGCGGTCTTCGCCGAAATGATTACGGGGTGGCCTAAGAAGTAAGCCGTCAAGTATCTGTATAGCGACTAGCTACGCGTTTTGAGGTGTGTTGGTGTGTTTGGTAATCTGCATTTGATGAAGTTATCAACTTGCGAAATGTTGTCGCTTATTTTAATGGATCTGCACGCTGGCGATGAAATGGTGATAGATCAGTGATTGGACGTGATGCATTGTGAATTTGTAATCGTGTGATCATACAGCGTTGTCCGGCCGTGACATCATATTGATTGATAGCAATAGGCCTACAGCTGACTATAGAACAGACGCTGGCGCTATGCACGCCTCGTAACTAGCAACAGTTGCGGCCTAGGCTATTCAGTTCTGTGGGATAAGGTTCGTTGCGCGCATACTGTACACTACAGCATCAGAAGCACAAACACTGAAAACCAGATATTCTGTCAGATCTATATAGTATAGTTGAACTGAATTGGTCGCTATAGGACTGGAAGACATGCTGGTACCTAGTAGTATACCTTTGCTTGGGCATTTTGGCGCTTTTTCAGCCATATTGCTACAGAACCAAGTTTCATCTCTACATATGCTTGAGCAGTTGAGCGGTAGACTAAAGCAAGCACGCACTAAAGATATTTCACAAGGTAGTGTAGCGACGCAGTAACTGTGTGGCTGGATATTCAACAAACTTTGTTGCAAATTTTCCATGGAATGTGTAAGTACTTGCCAAAGTATGGCCTAAAAGAATGTTGAAAATCAGTTAATATTTGGTGTAAATGTGAGCAAAAGTTTGCAGCTTACTTTTTTAGCCCACACTTATATGAAACTTTACAAAGTCAGGAAAAATCTATTAATCTTCCGTGACAGGTCAAAACAGCAGCAAATAATTTTGCGGAAAATTATACAGCGTTGCAATGTGGTGAGCAGTTTTCCGGTAATAACTTGAAATTACTTTAGACAATGACCATTTTTATATCACTTATAACAACCATAAGCTAACACTTGAATCTGGACATGGAGCAAAATAACCGAAATGTGCCAGTTCGCCTTCGAGTAGGCTGGCTGGATAAAATATCCCGCGGAGCGAAGAAAGACTGCCGACCGAGATATATGGGGTCGCACCTTGTGATCAGCGGCAGAATGATAAACGCGTATTTCTGAGCGCGTTCCGCCCTATTCGCCACCACCCACAGAGCGCGTTTAACGACATTTATCTGCTCTCGACTCGACGCCGCCGTCCAGTAATGCAGGCCGAAAATAGTAAAGGTTTGCACTGCTGCGTACCTATACGCGCCAGAACTACGCTTTACCCAAGTACAATTACCGAATGACGTTTGATGCCGTTAAATTAGCCGGTCTTCTTCAAATAATTGGCTTTTGCTATTAGTACGCGCTGCAGTGCCGGTGTGATCTCAATGAAAATTACGTTATCTGACAATTTATTTACATCGTAACTCGAAGCGCCGAAGGTTCCGCACGGATCGCCACAAAAATCCGAAAATGATATGTAAACATTACTAACTGCACTCATCTTTGAAGTAGCTCTGCAACTTAGGCAACTTTTAGTTACTTACGCAATTACTAACTTATAATACTTACCGATATACTTACAGTAACGTGAAAATAATTTAAACTAAAATAAAGCCTTGCATTGTATTGCATGCTATGAGAATTAGATATAATTGAAACATGTTGATAGCCTGAATAAATACCGAGGAGTTCAATACTCGTCAACGGTTAATGTGAAAACCATATTATCGACTGATTGATAAAGCAGCGGTTTTCTCGAGCGAACTGCAGCAGTCGGAGCAGATAAGCGACCGATAGATAGCTCGAACGCTCGCCGTCTTCATTATTCCGTTTATTTCAGTGCGTCATCCTCAGATGCCAATTCTGACGTCTTTACGATGGAGAGAAATCGCGGGACTTGACTGGACGGACGCGGCTGAGAGTCTGAGTCAAGAATCGCACGCACATACTGTAGGCCTATACGTTATCTCAGAGCAGCTCGCGAGCACAGGAACAACGAACGGCGTCGGATAAAGGCGGTACTAGATTTAATTAACGTTCTGTCAGCTCCCAGCCTACGCCGAGTTTCCACCTCGATATATCGCCGCTCTTGCAGTCACTCTTGATTAATTGGACGCCAGAGGCATTAGTATAGGTCTATAGACGTCTTCGTCGTATTAAACTTGTTATTATCTTTCACGCAGCCGCCGCAGCACAACATCCAAGCCAGCTACAGAAAACGATATCCATGGAAGTCATGTTTAAAAACTTGGTGACTGAAGCCATAAGCTTACTATGTCAAAGTCAAACCAGTGTGTTTACATTTGATCACCACGCAACGCTTCGTCAAACTTCATAATTATCATTTCCGGGTTGAGTCGATTGATAAACCAACGTAAAAGGCTAACGATGTTAGATTGCTGATTGGAGGTTAAAACTGGCGGTATACTGTTATTTCTAATTGGCGCTGTCAGACGATGTTTGCGACACCAGTCAGAGAACAGAATAAAGTTATCATTTACACTTGTTGATACACTGTTAGTCAGGTAGATTAAACCTTTGGCTTCGTTCGTGGTCTGCCATCCAGCTGTGGGAAACACTTCGTAAACATTTTACATGTTATCACATAGGCCTATATATTTGACATATTTATTTTTGTTATTCAATTTCACCAGAACATACTGCTGTATTTTAAATAGATTACCGTACTTCTTGAACAACCTACAAGTGGGCATTTATCATGAAAACGGTAAAACAGCAAATACAGCAAAAGCATAATTGTACACAAATTTTTCAGCCCGTCGGTCGCCGACTCACCGTTTCTGCTTTCCTATTATTGTTGAACGCAAGCGAAACTATGCGATGTGAGTTCCTGTGATGGACAATATGACCGGTTATAGCGTCGCTGTGCGATATTCAATGCGAGGTGCGACTATTACGCATAAACAGGTGATAATTTGGTTAATTAGCGCAGGCGAACTATGTTCTAATCGAGCCGGGTGGTCCAATGGGTCGGGCGTCTTGTGTGGCATAACTGCACAGCGTCAGCGTCGGCGGGAGGCCGCTCAGTGTCATAAAAGCAGCCAGGTCACATGCAGTGTCTCGATCCCGGAATAGAGCTGTGCTAATCATGCAGACGAGCATAATACATCTCTCTATATCTACAACTATAGTGACCAGCAAGAAATAAAAGAAACACGGCAACTAGTTATATATCGCTAACATTAAAACTTTTTTTCTGATATAAGCCTACAGACTACATTTTCTTCAAAGGAACGTATATGTTAGCGAATGTAAATCCGTTAGGTGCATGATGGCGGCAGTGACAGTGGTTGACTGCGTATGAGTCAACGTCATCGCTACGTTATTTAAAAGTGGCGTTGTTTACAACCTTTGAGGTCCGTCATTTTCCAGCAATTTCTAGCCCTGCGATTTGGTCCGTCATTTTCATGATCCTGCAATTTCCAGTTATCGTTTTATTTCGTGTTTCGTCATTTTAAGTCTTGCAAATTTGTGTTGTGGAGAAGTTATGTGCGTTTGAAAGAAAGACGGACATTTCCTCCGGACACTTTCCCCCGGACGTTTCCCCCTCCCAGACGTTTCCCTTTCTGCTTTTTGCATACCCGGACATTCCCCCCTTGTGTATGACGAGCGCGAGCGTGGCCTTCCTTCCCAAGTGTGACGTCGTCGACGGCATGCAGCTAGGTGCTGCACGGCTGCGTTACCGACGTGGAGGAAACCGACAAGCTACAAACGCTGCTAGCAACCAGCTGCAGCGACTGACGACGACGACGGCGGCGGCGCCTCTGTTCCGCGCATAATGCTACGTCCGCTGTCGCCGCTGTTCCCGGTGTCCACGTGGAACGTGCATGTCGTCACGCTGAACGGCGACGACCGGACGAGGCGTGGAATAGGGGCTTCGCTGCTTAGTCGGTGGTAACCACCGTCGGTGTGGTGCGCCATCGAGTAACTGCAGCAAGATGCGACCGCGGCGTCGACGACACTGCTGCAGAATGCACGTGTCCAGCCGCCAGCAAAGCATCTCAAGATGTCCACCCAGATTTTGCAGCGTCAACCGTACACCTTCTGTGCAGCACGACGTGATGTCTAAAATACGGTGGAAGAGACCTTGCGTGCGGTCGCGCGCACAGTCCGCTTCAAGTGAAAGTGACAGTGACACTTTGCTGACTATTACACTATTTCTTCTTTTTGGTCAATAGCTGTATATAATATCGCCTTATTTCAGTGACATTTAAATTAATATATCAAAAGACTTGTTCTATATAACTGTATATATTTATTCATAACTATTACATTTTTAATATGCTGTATATATTGCTGTATGTGAGACATGAATACATTTGGATATTTGCTATTTGACTATATAATTATGTCAGTGATTGATACTTACACGAAATACAACTTACACTCGGCAACGCCATACATAGAAGGGGAAAATGTCCGGGTATGCAAAAAGCAGGGGGGAACGTGCGGGAGGGAAAACGTCCGGGGGGGAATGTTCTACAC
>Ga0209671_1000262_pt1 | contig 30846 bp, 23 predicted proteins | sample WorMetHERISLAND2_2_FD_187401 | JGI IMG/M metagenome (GOLD analysis project Ga0209671, IMG submission 187401) | Marine gutless worms symbiont microbial communities from Max Planck institute for Marine Microbiology, Germany - Olavius geniculatus... | ecosystem: Host-associated > Annelida >...
CCTCGGGCCTGGGAGGGGGCGGAGTCAGCGGTCTGAGTGGGGGTAGTGGTGGTAGTGGTTTTGGTGGGGTTGGTGTTGGAGCCAGCCTCGGTGCAGCCGGTGGTGTGACTGGTGGCTCTGGTCTGGGGACCGGTACACTCAGCGCTGGGCCTGGTACGCTGGGCGTGGGAGTGGGCAGTCTGACTGGCGGCCCCAGCCTTGCTACGGACAGTCTTGGAGCAAGTCGGGGCACTGGTGGGCTTGGAAGCAGTGCATTGGGTGGAGTTGGAGGTCTGGGTAGTGGGGGCACGGGTCTGTCGTTGTCATCAAGAGGTGCTCCCAGTCTCGGCGTACTCAGTGCGCAAGCAGCGCTGGCACAACAGCCAACGTCTGCAAGACCTGGTCAGTATATGTCTGCTTAATATTTAGTTCTTTTACATTTATATTCTCAGCTCATTGTGTTACATATAATATCTAGATGTTGACCTGTTTGATGTGATTAGATGAAAATTTTTGGGGGATACGATCACCATGTTTTAAGAAAAATGACCAGTCTTTTTTCCATTGCCACATTCCTATAACAACTGGTTGTACCGGTAGTTGATTGTTCTTAAATGAGAACAGTGAAAATGGCACTGTATTTAGTCTACTTTCAGTGCATTTATTGTTGATGATGGCTTTTATTGTTGTCAGCATTTGTCAGCATTTAAGCAAATATTGTTATAAATCTGTCTGCTTTGAAGACGGTTGTGATTATATGGTGTTTTGTTTACAAGTCATTGTTCTAGTCATTAGACACACACAGTATAATTTATATTTATATTATAATTTATATTATAGATTGCGCAATTGCCGTGTTGGCTGAATTAGAGGCACAGGCAATCACTGGTGGCACGAGATGGGGATCAGAAGCAGTGGCAAAGCAAAAAGGTTTTTAGTTTGTGTTGTTACTTGTGACAGGTCCGGTTAGCTCGGCGGCATCTCAGCCAGCGACTGGTCTCAGTCAGCAGCAGTTCTCGAAGGACGTGGAAGATGAAGCCAACTCTTACTTCCAGCGTATCTACAACACTTCGGGATCGTCGCAGCATTCGGCAATAACCATCGTAGAGCAGGTGCTCGAGATGCTGAAGAACTTCAAAGACTCGCAAAGTGACAGAGATAAGGTGAGATAGAGCAAACTCATTTTCCTTCTCACATGTGCTTTTGCACCCTATCATTGATAGTTTTTAAAACTAAGCGAAATGTTAGAAACTTCTGTTTGCTCCATTAGTGAAGTGTTAGTTAACATCCAGAAAACTGTCAGGAAATGATTGTGTGAACAGATGCATTTCAAGCTGTCGGCACAATGTCGACAGTAACTCAGCAGATGTGCCATGTTTCGGCAAGTTGTTCCAGATCTGTGAGTTTATGAGATACAGATATCTCAAATACAAAAAGTCCGAACAGACCTTTTTCAGATAGGTACAGAAAGCTCCGGAGCTGGCATTTGTTACATTCAGTGTTAGTGGCATTATCACAGTTTACTGTCAGCTTATTTATGAGTATTTATTTGATTCATGATGTCTTCACTAGTGAGATATTGGTTTGTTTTCTATGTGTATTACAGGAAGTGTTTCAGTGCATGCTGCGGAACTTGTTTGAAGAGTACCGATTCTTTCACCAGTACCCGGACAAAGAGCTTCACACCACCGCTGTATTCTTTGGAAGCATCATCGACCAAGGCCTTGTTACGTAAGTGTCTGTCAAACGTCAGTGCATTGCACCGTTTGATATGTCGTACATGTCTAGAATCTGCTACTTGGCTCAGATTTGATATGCAGTGTTTGACTGATTTTGATAAGAAATAATTTTTGTATATTCTACATACTTTTATTGAATTCTAATGATTAGAGTTTTGTTGATGTACGTTGAGATTAAGTTGATGTTAGTGGTAATACAGGGATATTTTAGCATATTGGTTTTTACGTGCGACAGCACGTAATGCTTTGCGCATCTTAGCCATTGTCGAGGTGTCTGTCTGTCCATCTGTTCGTCAGCACTCTGGTATTGTGTCCACACAACGCAAGCTAGGATCACAAAATTTTCACCATGGACTGCCACGAAGACTCTAGTTTTAGGATCCGTAAAGCTTTTCCCGAAATTCAAAAGGAGTCACCCTGATCGAGGGGGGGTACAAAAAATTAGCCATTTTGAGCAAGTAAGTTGCTGTATCTCAGAAACAGTGTGAGATATCGCATAGGAAGTCCCATACTCCCTTTTGATTGACATCAAGATCAACGACCAACCCCGAAGGGTTTTTAGTGATTTTTTTGCGATTTTGGGCTGTAACACACATTTCAAGAGTAATTTGCGCTGAAGTGGCTCAAGATAAACCAACACAACCTGCATACAGATTATTCAGCATTAAACGTAGATTTTAGTCGTTCAAGTTCCGACCCCCTAGGTTCATGGAGGCCTTCACACGCGGGCGTCACAGAGGGGTACCCCCATAAAAGATCGTTATTTTCCCACTGTTGGCTCGTCTAGCGCTTGCAGATAGACATAGACTTGTCGCTTGCCGTAACAATAACTGCTGACAAGCTTTTAATGATTCAACATTAATGACCTTGAACAACCTTGAATCTCACAATAGGGGTTTTAGTGATTTTTCTGCAATTTTAGGCTGCAGCACACACTTCAACAGTGAATTGCAACGAAATGGATGGAGATAGACCAGGACAACCTGCGAACAGGAATTGCTATAGGCTGTCGCGCATCTCATGAGCTTTGCTCAAATTACTTGTTGTCATTTTTATTATGCTTCTGCCAACATAGTGGCCGGAGGCATTATGTTTTTGAAGTGTTAATGCATGCGTTTGTACATCCGTCTGTGTGTGAGTCCCGAACAAACATCGTTAGCAAGGTATCTTGGGTATTTGTTGACGGAATTTGACCAAACATTCACCAGTGGTGGACTTCAGGGCAAGGATGAAAGCATCAAATTTTGGGTTCACAAGGTTAAGGGTCAAGGTTATGATGGGGTCAAATATGCCCCAAAATGCACTTTTTGGCCTTGTAGTTGTCAAATGTTGGCGGTGGCATAATTAGTCGACACTTGACAGAGTTGTTTATTTTTTATTTATTTTTTTTTATTTCAATTCACACAGTACAGTGTAACATAAAGGAGAGAAGACAGAATAATATATGTACAAAGAGAAACTAAAGCTAGGTAAAGCTAAAACACGATAAAAAAGCATTCCAGTTTCCATTCCATTATTATTTTTGTTTATTATGCATGCTTTGTTTGATACAGCGTTCCAATATTATTGTTCATTTACGCTTATTTCAGCATATCTGACTTGTTATATCAGTTTCTGTGAATTAGCAGCATTGTGCAATGAATCGATTACATCTGTGTATGAGCAGTTACGTGGCACTAGGCATTGCGCTGCGCTACGTGCTCGAGGCTCTAAAGCAAACACCTGGGAAAAAGATGTACATGTTTGGCTTGACTGCGCTTGACAAGTTCAAAACCAGGTTTGCCGTTATTCTGTTTATTCACTCTTGTGTGTAAGTAAGTAGCACTGCTTAACTGGGGTTTAAGCCTCGTATGGGTCACAGGAGCTGTAGGATAAGCCTGATCATTTCACTCGTCGGATGGCATATAAGGCCGTTAAAACAGTTTTTAGCTATCAGTTGTTTAATTTTGTCCATGTGAATATTTTATTGATTAGTATAAAGTTTGTGCATTTTTGTGTTAGTTTTTTTGATTTTTGTGGTTGTTTTCATTGTCAGTACTGATGAGAGACTCACTCATTCCCGAAATGACCCGGGGCTGCAATCTATCAGGCACGACATAAGCCTCTACTCACTTACTTACATAAATTGGGCTGAAAAATTTTCCTCGGAAATTGGAATGTCGGGTGTAGTTGCATTTTTTGTTGTAAATGTCTGTGTGTTTTATGTGCATTATTTTGTCAGATTAAAGGAGTACCCTCAGTACTGCCAGTACCTTGCTTCCATACAACACTTCGCAGAGTTTCCGCCTAATTTGAAAGAGGTTCGACGTTGACATGATGTATTCGATATATTTACCGGAATTTAATCTCTATTAGATATTAGGATATTAGTTTCTGAATATTAGTAGTTTTTTTGCTTTGTAAGACAATACTGAGTTTCTGCTATATTTTTACCATTCATGATGTGTATTGTATCCTTCTGTTTTTAGCATTCTGCTGGATGAACTAAAATCTATTTCTGATAATTGTCGTGCTGATGTGTTTTTCTAATAATATTCTGCCTAATTTTTGGTTTTTAGTAAGAGCTGTCGAAGCATTAACTTTTTAAACGTTTAATTACCGATAACGCGTTATCAATGCACCCACGCTCGTCAAGAGGGAGAGTGGGGGGGAGTTATCACGGGCCCACAACGTTTGAGGGGCCCCACCTGTCTAATATAGAAAGTTAGAAACGCATTTTTAAACGTATAATCAACAATAACTGACATCATAGCTAGCATAGAAATCTATTAGCCTCTCATCGAAAATCAAAATAATTATTTCTTTACAGTAGTGATGGAATGGCAACTAGAGTTTAGTTACTTGAATTCATTTGATTGTCAAATAACCACTGTTTAACGGAATATTTAAACTTTTGTTTCACACAATTTAGTAAGTTAACATAAATTTACGTATGTGTGTTAATTTTTTTAACATGCATCAATTTATTAATGCGTTATTAATGCGTTAATTTGACAGCTGTATTGTTTATATAACATGTTAAACAGCATTTGTCATTGTCATGTTTATAATGTGCCTCGTGCCCCGAAGATAGTCAGGGTAGCATTCACCTGTGTTGGGTGGCAATTTGAAACTGCATTATCCTAAATGGCAGGTGACATTTCATAGCTCTGTGATTGGTTTTTCCGTGAAGAACTATACGCATCATTTAAACTTTAAAATACAAGACTCTACAACTTGAGTGTGGCTGGCAGCTGTTTTTTTTTGTTCGTGGGGTAATTGTTGTCTGTAGTGTTGACGTGAGCATTTTATCTGTTGGTTCTGACATTGGTGACTGTTTGGAGGAGATAAGATGGAAGACTATTAGAATTTCTATTATTAGTAGTTACAGATCCACACTTAGAATTGGCAATTCTCGTTATTTTAGATTTAGGTTGTTTTTATTTTGTGTTTTATAAACTTTCTGTACAGGTTAAACTTTTTTGTTCCATTATTATGTGTATGTGCATTGCCTGGAAAGGCCATCCCCGAAATGACCTATGCTGTGTCGGGCGGAACGTAAAACCCCTACTCACTCACTCACTGTGACGGGAAGCTGGCGGCGAGTGGTGAGTTTGTGTATTTTGCAGTACATTGAGTATGGTGCAAAGTCACAAGATCCACCAAACCCCACTCCACCAGCCTCATCAGCTGCTGCATCAGTCTCTACGGCAACGTCAAGCGTAGTCTCATCTGCTGCTGCTGCTGCTGCTGCTGTCACTGCGGTAGCGGTGTCTAACCCAACCACACAGCCGACCCACGGCGCCATCTCACGACCCGCCACGTCCGCTGCCGTATCCTCCCGCGTGAGTCGCATTTAAAATATTCACGATATCGAGGATATGTTTCATCATGCCTGCAATGATGTTTTAATGTATCGGACGCCTAATGCAGCCATTTGTCTGCAATAACCATAAACATGTGCATTATGTGTTATGTTATGCAATGTCGTGCTTCGTGCTATTAGTCGAAGCACTGAAGCATGGGTTTCATTATCGAGTTTTTCCTTTGTCTATGATGTCCACATTATTACAGCTTTTTATTCCTTTGTCAGTCAGTCTGTCATATTTTCTTGTGTTAACGGTAAAAGATTTTTTTTTGTCTCATTTACTAAATTAGTATCTAACTTAAAATCTGGATAAATTTAGTGTGCAGTTTGTATTAAAATCAGAATTCAACTGGAAATTTGTTAATTTGCAGCCTTCTGTGGCGAATGCTACCAATATCGACACTCTGCTGGCAAACAAGGAGGGCATCGAGTGTGTAAAAGTACCCCCAGAGAACCTGCAGGATAAAGTCTTCTTCATCTTCAACAATTTGTCAATGTCAAACATGGACTCAAAGGTATAAATAAATGTCCCAATTGTCGATGTGCTTCAGTTTCTTGTATGTAGACTGTCATACATAGTTTTTCATGAACAGTTATTGTTGTTCATTTTGGCACTGTCCAGCATGAAAGAATTGACTAGAACACAGTCAGAGACTGCAGACCTCCGCCAATGCCATGTTGTTCGCCAGGTGGCGTCACCATATTTAGTTTGGCAGCGGTTTCCCTTATGCCCCATTTAACGCATTGTTAACGAAAATTTCAAAGTGATCCTGAATCCAGGATTCCTTCCAGATCACGCCCAAAATTGAATCACTTGTAGTTTTTGCCATTCCCGACATGCCCTCAAAATTTCAGAAAGATCCTTCCAGAACTTTTTGAGTTATCTTGCTAACACACAGACAGACAGACAAACAAACTTCGGCAAAAACATAACTTCCTTGGCGGAGGTAAATATATTTGGTATTCGGTTTAGATTTGATTCATTTTGAAACTAACTTCGTACAGCAACTGCTTAATAGATTTCGATTAAATTTTCTGCTTTTGCCTCTTTTTGTTGTGATATGGTGATGGTCACTTGTCACTGGTGACGTCATGATGACATCATACTTTTGTGTTTGGAAATTGTGGGTTTTACAGTTAAAGACAGAGATGGCAAAAATATTTAACTTTTTGCTGCTGGGATACTTGTTACCTCCTAAACGTTCCCTGAAAATTTTGTAGAATTTTAAACATTTTCCACAGAAATACGAAAGAAAACGTGAGTGCATGTTTTTTTCTGAACGCGGTGTATATGACCGAGTTGCGGATGACTGTAGGCCGTTGAGCTGATGGAATGTACCGGTGAGGAATACCTGCCCTGGGTTGCACAATACCTAGTCATGAAACGTGCCAGCATCGAACACAACTTCCATACGCTCTACTCCAATTTCATCGACCACCTCAAGAAACCGGAGTTTCTCCTAGTGGTCATTGCTGAGACGTATAGAAACATCAAGGTAACCTGTGTTATTTTCTCTCAATTTTCTCTCTCTCTCTCTCTCTCATTCCCAGTCGGGGGGAGGGGGGCGGGTCACAGCCCCGATCCATCCGAGTAAGTCCCATAGGCGTCGAGGGTCCACTTTGAATTTTCCTCCTGGCCAGACGTCCCTCTGGACCTAGTCGTGAGCTGGGCAGGTGTTCTGCCGTCTCGTCAGCGCCGTTGCAGTGTGGACATGTGGTGGAGTCCTGGCGCTCAATCCGGTGAAGGTAACCGGCATGCAATGGAGAATGACCAGTGCGTAGTTGGGCCATCGTCACGTACTGGTCCTTGCTCCAGTCACGTTGTCAGCGTTGGAACTGATTGGCACTGCCAGCGAGCACCCTGTGGATTCAGGCATGTGGGTCGCTGACATACCTGTCGTCAGCGACACTCTGTTGATGTCATTTGACCTGTGGAGATTGCTAAACATTATCTCTGTCATGTCTAAAGCAGGAAGCAGAATTTCATTGTCATTTTGCGCAGTCAGACAAAAAACCTGTTATGCTTTTTCATCTCTTTCCTGCTTTTGTCCGTCTTTTAATGTACTTTTGTGTAAGATTGCTATGCTATATAACTAAATATGGACTTTGCCTGATAGGCTTATTATGACTACAGCACAGTCATTGTTTTGCCGATATAACAAATTACAGAGCAACACCTTTTATAAGCCAAGCTGTAAAGTATTATTGGTATTTAGTGAGTTGCAGCTTTGACTTTGGATGACCGTGAAGGGTGGTAACGCATTATGGTACGCAAATCGTGTGGCTATAAATGGCCATTATCTCGCAAACGGTGAGAGATACGATGTAGGTTACTATTAATCACTAATAGGAATTGGCATACACCCTGTCAGATTAGGTGGAAATCATTGACCTTGGATGACCTTGAAGGCCATTATGCGCTATTGTGGCTAAACTGCGCGAGATAGGGCCTAGCTTGCTATTAGAGAGGCTCACGGTAAATAAAATTGTCCCCATCTCCGCCCCATCCCCATCAAATTTCCCTCATCCCCATCCCATTCTCGGAAGAATTTCCCCATCTCATCCCCACAAAAAATCCCATTTTTATCCCCATTACCGTAGAAATTTTCCCATCCTTATCCCCATTCCCATCACACCACAAAATATTAAGCCTTGAGCTGAACCAATTCACCATTTCTGTCATTTTTAGTGCATTTTAACATTATGCGCTACGTAAACCAGAGATGTGCTGATCCTGAAATTTTTGAGTCCATGTCAGTCCGCAGATTTTGTCCAAGGATTTGCTGTCAGTTCGCGTCCGCAACAAGAGAGAAATATTGGATCCGCGTTCGCACTGAATAGGCCTGCCTCTAGTCATTGATACATAAGGTAGGCCACTACGTGACTAGGCCTATAGCAGATTACAATTTACCGGTACCAGTGCTACTGTGCTACGCATGTCTCAACACACACCACTTCTATCTGTTTTTAAATTTTATTAGGAAAAAATACACTCATCACAAAACAGGATCCGTGTCAGTCCATGTCCGCAAATTTCATCTCGGAACAAGATCTGCATCCGCCCGCGTCTGCAAAATATCTTGCAGATCTGGTTTCGTGGACTGACGTGTCCGCAGTCCGCATATCTCTGATGTAAACTCGCGTTTCACTTACTTTACTTATTTATCTACTTTACTCACGAAAATCTTCATTGCTGTAGCAACTAGCAAGCTGAAAATGTCTTCAGTGTCCTCAAAACTTAAAACAAAATTGCCACTACTATTGCCACTTGTAGGCTGCAAAGTCATGTAGACTGTACGCCAGTATCGGACGGCCGTATGCCTCGCATCGTTTAAAGTAAACCTTTCTGAGAAGTGCCAGTCCCACGTGGCTCTATATAGTCAGCCAGACCTGGGCCATTAATGTACACTATTGTGTCGTTTTCCTGTAGATCCCAGGAATGCCAGGCGGCGTTGGCAGATATCTGCTATCTCAGTTGCTACAGTCAGTGTGTAATGTGCTGACGTGGGTGACACTAATTACTTGACGGCCAGCGGGGTAGGCTTTTGTAAACCAATGTTCGTGCAAAGCGATACCACGCAGTGGTCGTCTGCCGCACACGATCTTAGTGGGTGTTCTAGTGTCCAGAATGACGCTCACTTTTACAATGCATGCGGCTGGAAACAGACAAAATTGTTTAGCGCTACCACGGTAACTACTGTAACATTTTTATTGCTACTGCGGTACCATTGTTTTTTTACTGTTACTGCGGGATTACCGTAGAAATTTACCTATTTACTGCGGTAATATCGTATTACTGTTTCCCCATTACCGTGTCACTCTCTAGTTGCTATTGATCATTGATAGGAAGTCGCATATTGGCTTTCAAATGACATGAAAGTCATCGACCTTGGGTGATCTTGAAGGTCACTGACAACAAGTACAGTCGGCTATTCTAGCGACAGCTGGGCTTCTTGTTAAATGATTGTGTGTTGTTCAGTCAGCGCTTTTGTTCAATGACTGGCACCAGCTTGGCTTTGTTCTGTGTTCTGGTAGGTATTGCTGCGTTGTGATAAAGGTGTGGCCAACTACTCGGACCGTACGCTGCTGAAGAACCTTGGCCATTGGCTCGGTCTGTTGACACTGGCCAAGAACAAGCCGATCCTGTTCCGCGAGATGGATGTGAAAGGACTCATCTATGAATCTTACCACAAGGGAGCCCAGGAGCTTCTCTACGTCATTCCGTTCGTTGCAAAGATTATTGAATCAGCCGCCAAGAGTCGGGTTTGTGTTTTAAAAAAATTTTTATTGATCTGAAAGTGCTGTTGTTTGATATACCGTAACAGAATTATGTAATTTACATAAGTTTGAGATGACAGTGACGAATTTCAGTGTTTCTCATAATTGCTCTAATTTGCAGACTAGAAGTTTGTTCTGTAATGTTCTTTTGTACCATATTCAGTTATTTACTTTTGAATATCGGTCTTTGTTTTCAGCAATGTTTCGCGTTTTTTGTTCAGGCATTGCTGTGTTGATGTTAACCACTATGTGGGTGCACTTGCTGATCACAGGTGTTCCGGCCTCCTAACCCATGGACAATGGCAATCATGAATGTGCTTGCTGAGTTGCATCGGGAACCTGACATGAAGCTCAACCTCAAGTTTGAAATTGAAGTTCTCTGCAAAAACTTCGGACTTGACATCAATGTAAACATATTATGTTTAGTTTTTACGTGCCACAGCAGCTACTGCTGTAGTGCATCTTAGCCATCGCGATTCTGTCCGTCTGTCCGTCACACGGGTGGACCAGTCAAAAACAGTGCAAGCTAAGATCACCAAATCTTCACCATCAGCTGCGTGGAAGACTCCAGTTTCAAGATTCGTAAGACTTCTTCATAAATTCGAAAGGGGTCATCTTGAGTGAGGGCGCTAAATGATGTGGTAGGGAAATTTTGCGATTTTTAGCCAATACGGCTGCACAAGACTGGTCGCACCCTTTTGTATATGAAATGCTATAGATACTTAATGGCAATTGCTGGGATCGGTGAGCTTAGATTTTGTTCGCACCGAGTCTTTGAACACGCACCACTGTCACGTTTTCTTTTGCATTAGATGGGCTTTGTTGTTCATCCTTTTAAACTGTATTGTTTGTTGTCATATACTTGTTTGAGTATAGTATCATTACTTTGACTGTAGACAACAATTTGGCCCCTGTATCATCATTCTTGATATTGTATTAGAATCTCCAGTTTATTTTCATCTCACCATTTCCTTCATGAATTGTTAGGTTGCCGAATGACTGGTCATGCATTGCTTACTTAGTGGTTTATCCACCTATGGGCTCAGTAGCAACAGAAAGGGAGATGAGCACCCCACCTATGCCCCGGAGGGGCACGGCATGCTTGGCCTTTTACCTTAGAATGGCTGGCATTGAGCAGTTGCAGCATGCCACAATTACATCAGTATTAACTAGATCAGTTGTTTTGTGTTTAGCTCGTGCACGTACAGCATTTCAAATTCAATGGTTGTTGCAGAATACAGAATAATGTACGATACACAATAAATTTATATAGCACCTAGGCGCAAACAAGTTTCTAATGCCTTGCTGCTTTGCAGTTTGTAAAAAGCAAACGTGGAATTTTATGGGGTGTTTACACGATCGAGCAAATGTCGAGCAAACATCGAGCTGGCTCAAGCAGGCCTATTGGAATCTCGCCCCCTGGCTCAAATGTAGGCCTAGGCTTAGGCTCTTAGCCCACAGGTGATCACGTGTTATATAGGCCTTCCAATTACAACCCGCCCACCCTCCTAATTAACATGCTAATTACCATAGAACGTCGAGCTAGCTGCTCGATGTTTCTCGATCGTGTTAACAACCTATTAATTGTAATTTTCTGTCATGTAGGATCTCACTCCTGGTTCATATCTGAAGGACACGTCACTGCTCGACCGGTTGGAGCCCCAGCTTTCGGCGCCAAGTCGCCCGGTGAAGGAAGGTTCAACACCCCAGCCTGATGAACCACTCCATATCCCCATGCCGACACCGGCCGTTGCTATGGCAGCAGGCATGCCAGCGTCAGCTATGCCAGTGCCAACCGTTGCCATGGCGCCACCGCCAGCAACCACTCACCATCAGCAGCAGCCTCGCTTCGGCTTCCAGGAGATCAGTGGACTGACGCTCTCTGCACTCATGTCACACGTCGTCATCAACGAACAGGTGTTTATTGTTATTTACTTATTTATTTATTGTGTGGCTTATACAACGCATGTTAAGAACCACAAGTGGAACTTGTATGTAGTGTTTCATAACCATGTGTGGTGTGCATACGAGGGTAATTCTGAATGCTCGGCAGAACATTTTGCAAATGCTTAACCGCCATCTGGAATTAAAAATTGCAATTTAACGGGGAAAAGAAACAGGCTGCTATAATTTTATCATTATGTATGTTTATCAAACTTACTATCTACGGAAATTTTTTGTTGTTTATTTGGTTTTACAAATTCACAGCACAGTTATGTGCATTACTGATATGATATATGCAGATGTTGTGCACATTTTATGTTACTGATCAGAATTTCGATCGCCTGCAGTCATGACATGAAAGTTTGCATTTTTTTGCAGTGAGGCACATATACAGGATGGGCCATAAAAGACGTGGCACTTTACTTTTGTCCATATCTTTGCCAATTATATAACCCACCACACCGCAAATGCATCTCTACATTTCCTTGTGAAATATGAATGAAATATGCATGTATAACCACAATAACAAACAAAAATTTTAGTAAAATTGACAAAAAAAACACTTCAGATCAACATTGCGGTGAATGATTTGTATAACACTAGACTGTGTGCATCTAACACAGTTTAGTGTCATACCGTAGTGTTGGTCTGAAGTGTTTTTTCATTTACTTAAATGTTTGTTATTATGGTTAGGTTTTTACATTTGTGTTTCACAAGGTAGTGTAAAGGTGCATTTACGGTGTGGTGAGATATATAATAATCACATTATTGCAAATTGTCTGTAGAGTGTGCCGATGAAAAAATTTTTTTAATCGGTCAGTAATTGGTGAAGATATGGACTAAAGTAAAGTGTCACGTTTTTTATGGCACATGGTGTATAAGTGGAACATGTGTGCTTTTTGTAGATCAGGCAGTCGGACATTTTTGTAAATGATTAGTCTTGATCGTTGCAGTGAAGTGTTGTCAGTTGTGCTATACCCGTGAACCATGAACACAGTATTCAGCATTGGTGATGATTCTATCAGGACTTCAATTTCGATACAATATTGATACGATATTTTGAAAATATCGCGATATCGATATCAATTTAAAATGATAAGTATCTAAATATTATACAAGCACAAGAACAAGACGTGAACGTTCAGTAAGGCAGTTTGCTTTACGTAGATAGCAAAATGTGTCAGTGATCTTAAAAAATAACTATAGACTGTCGTGTCGTTAAATTACGACACTATAGTTAGTTTGCTTCAGTTAGTTTGTCGTTTTCTGCGTCTATACTCGTTATTCTTGCAATGCAGTAATAAAAATATAAACTTCTGGCATAAAATATCACGAAAATATCGTGATATATAAAAGATATCGTGATATATCAAAAAATTCGATATTTTTTCCACGATACGATATATCGATATCAAAAACGATATATCGATATTTTTGATATATTGAATCATCACTATTCAGCATTAGCCACCCTTCACTGCAGTGACTGAGGCTAATAGTTTCGGAAACTGCGATTGATCAGTCTATGCAGTCTATGTATGCGTCCGTTTTTTTTGTTATAACTCGATGCAAAATACCTGCATGCGATTGGTCCAAAGCACATCACATGACGTTGACAAATATGCACAGTTGATCAGTCAACAGTGCATAGCATTGAAGTCAACACAGCTTTTTTGTTCAAATGATTTTTGTTTAAATTTTTTGTTTTGGTTTTGAGGTATAACAAAGCAAATAGTGACTGGCATGTCAGTCATCATTGAAAATTTTTGACCCTCAGTTTGTAAAATGTTTCTCTCAATCTTCAGTCTCAGGCAACATTTTACAAACATTCGGGTCAAAAATTTTCAGTGATGATCTCGACGCCAGCCACTGTTTTTATAATGTGTCATGCTGTATGTGTACGTTGTAGATAACATTGTTCGTGGCACAGCCTCACCTGAAGTCCTGCGTCAAGCAGGCGATAGAGCGTGCTATACAGGAGATGTTAGCTCCTGCTATTGAACGCGCAACTAAGATTGCCGTCACCACTTCGGAACAGATCGTCAAAAAGGTTTATTACTAAGCTTTTAAGTTTCTTGAAACAGTGAACATTCTGTGATACATGTTTTTGTAGCATTCAGCAATTTGCAGATCTGTATATTATTTAATCATTCAAGCATCTGTGACCAATCCAGACTTCACCAGTCACTTCTTGAATTCATAAACATTCTTGAACGTCATCTGGTAGACACACTGCTTTATGACAGTCAGACCTTGCTGTTGGGGGCCAGAGATCTGGATAGATACAATTTACTGAAGTTTTTTCATACATTTCAACACATGATGTGCTTGGTCGGTTTTCCTCAGGTAGTGCAAGAACAGAAAAGTTGGGTGAGGTGGGAACTTAAACAATTATTCAGCAGCCAGTGGTGTCAGAAATATTTGTACCAAAAATTATTAAAATCTGATGATATTTCTTCAAGTTATAGTCGATAACGTTGAGAATGTTTTTTTTTACATTTTTGCATATTTCAACGCACATTTCGCTTGGCCTGCATTCCCTTAGTAGTGCAGAAGCAAACATTGGATGAGGTGGGAAGCTGGACAGTCATTTGATGGCAAGTTTCGTCAGGAATATTCACACCAGAAATCATTAGAATCTGATAACTTTTCTTGAAGTTACGATTGAAAATGTTGGGGATGTTTTTTTTGAGACACAGTGTAGTTTAAAGTGGTTTTAGTTCTTTCAGTTTGCATCCAGGATTAATTATACAGGCACCAAATTATGTATCATATATTACATATTTTGTTACCACTGAGGTGTATATTGAGAATTTCTGTGGTCTGATTGTTAGGACTTTGCGCTTGATCCTGACGAGTCTCGAATGCGAGCGGCTGCTCATTACTTAGTGAGGTTTATGACTGCCGGAATGGCGCTCATCACTTGCCATGAGCCTGTCCTGATCAGTATCAACGGACAGCTGAAGAATGCTTTTCTCAATGCACTTGGTGTGAGTAATCATGCATTGTTGATGGTAAATTTCATCAGGTTCTTTCACTGATGCAAGCTGTACTTGAGTGATCAGTGTAACGTTGGCTGGCAATGGTAGCAAACGTTTCAACGGGAACAATTTGTTCATTGTTAATCTCAGTGTAAGGAGTATTTTGCCAAGCTCTTATGAATTGTTATGCATGAAAAAAAGATTTGTTTATGGATAACTAAAGAATTTTTAGCGAAATGTTTGGATGATTGAATTTCTATACTTAATATTTTTTGAAGGATTGGTCGTGCAATAAATGATTAATTTGCCTTTTAATACCTGCAGAAGTACTGTAACTGAGACAAGACTTGCAGACATTGGGCATTTTCATTTGCTTTTGCAGTTTTTGCATTGTTATCTATTGTGCTTAGATATGCTTAGCTGTCTGTTAGCCATTGCCTTATACAGTTTGCACTGGCTGATTGTAAGTGAATGCTGAAAAAATGTCTTTAGTAGTTAACAGATTTTGATACATTTTTTTATTGTTTTGGAGCTGTTAGCTCTTAAGTGATTTGGGCCACAGTTTATGGATCCAAATAGGAATTCTGTATTATATTTTTCTTTGCTTGTGCGAGGTAGCTTTTGTCCAGGGCAGCTGATAAGTTTATATGTTAGGTTAGATAATTGTCTTGATATCTTGTCGATAACTAATGATAATTGGTGGAAGGTAATGATTATTTGGTGGTGCTGAATCAGACGGTGAGTGGGACTCAGAAGGAATTGATCGAGCAGGCAGCACAGGTGATAGCGTCCGACAACGCTGAGCTCGCAACGGCTTTTCTACAGAAGACTGCCGTCGAGAAGGCCATTCCAGAAATTGATAAGCGCCTTACAAACGTATATGGATTTACTGATCATTACTTTTACTGTATCGTCTACTTTGGCAGTAATAAAAAATAATAATAATAGAAATTAGTGTGTTTTTCTCTGCCTCATGTTACATTTTGTCATGGCTCAAAACTTGCTTTTACGTATGTGTTTTGGAAGATTTACCCACTCTTTGTTCCCAGTGTCTTAACTGTCAGAGATTTGATGTAAAAGCCAGAAAAAGCGAATGTTACCATTGATAGAAAATATTTTTTTGCAAGGAATGCAACATTCGTGCATTTAGTAGACACTAGACATGCCCATCATCTTGATGGATATCAGTAAATGTGCTGTTTAATGTCCGGTGATTTAAGAAGAGCTTGTGTATTTTTTATCCCATAAATGAAGACTTGTCTGGAGCAGTTTCAATCATATGCTGTTGTTGAATGATGTCCGTGACTTCTGATTATGAGTTCCAGTGAACTGAACCAGTGAGCTGGCTGATAGTAGCCTATGGGTTACAGCTGAAGGCCTAAAAGTGCAGTTGATTGGGATGATAGTGCATCATGATGCGGGCAGTAGATGGCCGCATAGTGTGCTGCTGTATTATTAGCTCATGCCAATCAGCTGCCAGTTTCGAGATTGTAAAACAGTTTTGGCCACGCGTAAGAAACACTGCAGCAAGTATTGGACCTTTGTTAAAACATTTACATCTAATGTCTACACAGTGTTTCATAAAAAGGACATTTTTCCTTCTTCTTCATAATTCATTCAAATGATGATCAATTTACATGAAATTTTTACCAGATGTAGCTGAAGAAATACTAATTCAAAATATTTTAACAAAATATGGCAGTTGATTAAATGTTCTTCGCTAGGCGTGACATAATGCTGACGTCATAATATGTTTGGGTACAGGCTTGCTAGTCTCAACTGGTGCTGTCAGTTGCTACCCTGCTTTGATGGTGAAAAATCTGGTTCGTTGATGACAAATTTTTAAAGTTTTACAGTTGCAGCCACAAAAACGTGCAAAGCGATCGCATTTACATGTTCGTGGGGATAGCTGGACTTTCACATGTTCGAGCAAGACAGTGCACTAGCACACCGAGCTTGCAAAATGGTTGCGTTTTTGGATCGCGAGGCACCTGATTTATGGGCGGCTGTCAGTGTTGTTTCAACCTTGTCGTTCCAGTTCATTACTTGTGACCTTTAAAATGTCATGCTGTGTGTCTATGAACGAAATAAAATGATGATAATGATGATGATGTCCCCATGTTGCTCAGTGCTGACAAGATAAACATTTTTCGTTAGCAAATCAGATTAAGTTCACCATCAAAGCACGGTAGCAACTGACAGCACTAGTTGAGACAAGCAAGCTTGTATTCATGACACATGATGTCAGCATTACGTCACGACTAGCAGAGAATATTTAATCAACTGCCATATTTAGTTTAAATATTTTGAATTAGTATTTCTTCAGCTACAACTGGTAAAAATTTTGTGTAAATTGATCGTCATTTGAATGAATTATAAAAAAACAAAAAGGGGTCTCTTTTTATGAAACACCGTGTATGTGTGCATTGTGTGATGTGAACGTACAGGAGTATGAGTTGAGGAAGCATGCTCGCAGCGAGGGTCGTCGATACTGCGACCCGCAGGTCCTGACCTACCAGGCCGAGCGTATGCCGGAACAGATACGCCTCAAGGTTGGCGGTGTCACACCGCAGCAGATGGCGGTCTATGAAGAATTCTCTCGCAGCATCCCTGGCTTTATCCCGATGGGTGGGGGAAGCCAGTCGGGTGAATTGCCATCTGGTACTGCAGCAGACAGCACCAGCAGTACTACTCCCTCAGCCGCTTCTTATGCAGTCAAACCGTTGCCGGTAAGCATGCTGTGTTGCATTGCCATTGGCAGTAAATTGTGCCGTGATTGTTCAGTATTATTAAATTCTCATTTTTAGTTTGTTGCCAGATTTTGTGAACTGATAACCACACTGATGTGGGGCTGTTGTATCGCTGTAGGCAGTATGGAAAAGTCCGCAAACTAATAATGAGAATTTGAGATAATGCAGCAGAAAGGTAACCACACAGTCACCTATGGCCCATGGGAAACGGCAAACTTTGACCCTCAGCCAACCAAAAACCCCTGAACCGATCACCAAATTTGAATGGCGTGATTACGTCGTAGACCCCTACCACCAAAAAAATTTGGGTTCAATCCGCCCAGGGGTTTTTGCTCCCCATATAGGTGAAATATACACTCCTCCTGTTTGAAATTTACTACTTTTTTGGTTCTTGAACTCGCCCGTTAGACAGATTTTTACGCTTAATACGTCAAATGATGCGGTTCTGCGCAAAGAAGTGCCTTTTTAATGTTACAAAATAAAAATTTAGTTTTTGACTTATTTATTCGAAAAATTCGAACAAATTACAATGGCGCCTATGGGGAAAATTTAAAAATTCTTTAAACTTCCGTTGTGTGCAAGATAGAGTCGTAATTTTTGGTTTTAGGATATGGTTTTCGGAGTCAGCCTAATTAACTGTGACATTTATATTTACCCCTGGTTGACCCCTGTTGCCATGGCAACGAAATTTGGGGCAAAATTGGCTATAACTCGACTTGCATAAGAGATATCTGCGAGATTTTTTGCATCTGTGTAGGAGTTTTCGGAAATGGGCCATCAAATGCTGCTAACTGAATTTTACTCTGACCAACCCTTGTTGCCATGGCAAGAAAATTTAAGACAAACTGGGCTATGCTTCGGCTTGTACAACAAATATCACCAAGATCCTTGCATCTGACGGAGGTGCAGGTTGAGGGTTTGGCAATTAGATGACGTCAGTTGAAGTCTACCACAGTCAACCTTGATTTCCAAGTATTGTGAGCAGCAGCGTAGTAGGAGCAGCAGGAGCAGTAGACACATCCAACGTTCTGTACTCGACCGGAGGTATACTGCTCTGCCTCAAAAAGGTAAAAGGTAAAGATACGGATCCTGCTATAGCGCTTTTTACACTCGTCAGGCTCATTCCCCGACTTCTGGCAATAAAACAGCAAAAAACTTCCCAGTTTACAAATGTGTGTAAGGACGATGTGATGATATCAGCCCTCTAAAATACTACAGGCCTGCTGAATCGGATGGTCATTGCCATAATAGTCTACTCAGGCTAAAATTGAGTGCACTAACAGCGAATGTAGGGCCAAGACGACAGCCGGATCATTCATTCCTGCAGTTAGGGCCTATAAATGGCAAGCACACGGATAAGTTCACGTTCTTATTAGACATCAACAATTCCAGTCACTTTATTATCCGGCCATCCATCTCTGCATTCTATATGCGTTCATAGTTAACTCAAGCAATAATGCATAAAAATCCAAGATTGATGTAAATGTTTTCCATGGCACAGTAGCTGCTACAGCATCTTTCAGCTTTAAAATGTCTAATCTTAGCGTTAGCTTTGTGCTGTGCAGGTGGACAGTTTGTAAGGTTATGAGTGCGCGGTTAGCTGAATATTGTGTCGGCACAGGGTCATATATTCGCTTCCTTGTTACCATTAGCTAAGCCATAACAGAAACAGTTTCGGCTGCTACGCTAATCAGTAAACATTGGGCAAGTAGGCCTAATACGACGAATAACATCAAATGAAGAAGGCTTTTGACTATGTTAGTGATTACCAACTAAAGTCAGCTTGTAAGGACACTATATGCATAGCCCCATCTAAGGTTACCCAGATGATTTTTGCTGTTTTAGAGGACTGATATCATAACATCGTCCTTACACATATTTGTAAACTGGTAAGTTTTTTGCATATATATATATATATATATTGTTGATAAGGATCTTCATATATGAATCATCAGGAGTCTGTGATCGTTAGCACTAATAATAACTTTGTTGTTTTATCTCACTCTCTCGACCTGATGTTAATACTAAGGAAACTTGACTGAGCTGTCATACTACCAGCGCTACCTTTAAATGTTTTGTGACAAGTTACTCTCTCTTTTTGGTCCTTCGTCAGTACTTCATTAGTCCCAGTCCTTTTTTTTCTCCCTCTTGGCCTGCTTCCTTCAGTACATCCCCGAGTCACTGTTTTCTCCAGACATTTACCTGGATGTTGCATAATATGTCCATTGTTCGAAGTACTCTAGCTTGAGCTTTATGATAAGACTTGAGCAGCTGACGATCAGTTCCCATTTCTTGTACCAAGTTACTACTGCTAGATGTATTGTATTTGCTGAATTTCTATTACCCTGTTACATTAGCTGTGCATAGCAGTATTGCGATTCCAGTTACCACCCGTTACAATCCTGTAACATGTAACTAGCTGCCGGTACCACTGCACAGCTGCCAACTCTTAACCGCATTCTGTCGTGAGCTAATAAACCGAACAGAGGATGCACGTAACGACTATTACAATGAGGATGATCCCATCACGTTCCTGTTTGAAGGACCCACAGTTGCAATCAGTTTCCTCATTGACGTTGCCCTTTCCAAGTTAACTCACGTACGATTGTCTCGATTGAGTGCCAGAAGACACAACAACTAAATAATAACTTACATGAATTCATCGAAATATAACTTAAATTTTCCAAAAATGGTGTTTCTGAGCCATAAGTTTTGCATTTTTTGATGACAATTTTCCAACAAGAAGATTTTCAGACATTTTTCTGACAGCAAAAAAAATTAAGGTGGGTGGGGGGCAGTTGCCTTGCTGTAATGCTACTTGGCATCTTTTGTGTGTTGGATGCAGTCAATGATGGGGAATGACGACATCCACCAGATCTATGACAAAGTGTCGCGTGAGATCGAGCAGCACTTGGCGGCATTCCAGGCCGCTGTGCCAAGCGCTCAGCAGACTGCGGCCATCAGAACGTTGCTGGAGTACGTACTTCTTGCTCGCCAGGCTGTCCGTGACATGAACCCTGCCATGGCACTTGTACAGCGAGCTGTGGAGGGACTGCTGGATGGCTTTACGGTTCCAGCCACCGGACCCGAACAGGAACTGATGCTACGCTACCGTGACTGCCATCTGCTGATCATTCGCGCTCTGCAAGATCAACGCGTGCACGGACTGCAGTGGACCAACAAGCACGTCTCTCGGTATCTATCATCCACTCAGTTCAACTTTACTGCATCATCTTTGTTAATTACTTTCTGCGAAACGTTCGTACGACAGCAGATCAAGTCGAGGCAGATAATAGTTAATTTTGCAGAGCTTTGCATGTTTCTCATTCATACATTTTGCTAGTGCACAGTTCATTTTTAGTGGATTAAATGCAAGCATTTAAAATGTGCCTCAGCATAACAAATAATCGATGTAAATACTGATATATTAGTATAAATACTAATGCCGGTAAATCAGTTTAAACTGATTAGTAATAGTCAAATCAGCAGTTGCTGATAACAGTGGTAAGGTGCATACGTCATAATAGGTGTGACTGTAAGTAATGTTAAGATGGTGCAGTGTATGATATTACGTTGAAATCTATGAACTACAAACTGAATTAGGCACATTCGAAGCAGGGGGGCTACTAATTTTTGGGACATGGTGTAGATGAAAGTGGCATAGTATCAATGACCTGTTAGCAGGAAAGCACATTTTTTAATGTTTCGTGTATCTGTGCTGCAATTTACTTACACAGTGGACCACCAAAGGCTTGTGTTTGCGTGGTAGTAGTGAACTTGTTTTCCGTTTGTGCAGATGCCTGATAGCGTGTCGTGAGGATTTTCGGTACAACATCGAGGCCGTCGACCTGCTCATCAGCAATCAGTTTGTCCTGATGCAGCAGTACGACCTCCACCTGGCTCACAGCATGGAGAACGGCATGAACTACCCGGCCATTGTGTTTGCCATGCAGCTTGTCCAGCGTTTCTGCACCGACATAGATCGACTCACTGTCCGAGCTCAGGAGGTCTCTGTCGAGTTATACAAAAATTATAATACACTACCAATCTCTGAATTACATAAATATCAGTTGCTTATGTTAGTTCATAAATTTGTATATCATAGTGATAAACTACCTCCTGCATTTGTCAATTATTTTATGTTTAATTGCAATGTCCATAGTTACAACACAAGGAAAAATCATGATTTGCATCTCCAAAACTTGCAGTCAACTGTTGGTAAAAAGATGATAAAGTTTAAAGCAATTCAACTTTGGAACCAATTCCCTAATGAGGTCAAAGAAATTAAATCTGAAAGTTTATTTAAATCCAGGATCACAGTTTACTTATATAATAAATTATATACTGAATGACAATATGATGAATAGTTTTAAATGTGCATGTTCTATTGGTTTAGTTGGTTTTGACATATTGTATGTGATATGATTTAGACATTTTAGGTGGATATACTCAGCATATTATTTTCTGTTCTGTATGTTTTTCTGTGCATGTATTGCATTTTCCTTATTTGACTTTTGGGTGGCCAGCTTTGATGGGCCTGTTCCCTTTCTGGCAGCCTAGTTGCTTTTTCCCAAATAAATATTGTTGTTGTTTAGCCTTTTTCTTCTTTTATTGATCCGATCATTCATAAGGTTTTGGAGAAATTAGAACCATCCTTTCTTAGTGCTCGGCAGGTGCTCCTATTTTCAGCTGCTTTCCTTTCTTTAGATCCGTGAAAAATGTCTATCAAGTCATCTGCTCTGTTTCCTCTCTGATATATCATGCAGCATTCTACTGTGCCAAACCATTTCTGTTTGTATTTCCATATTGTGTCCAGTAGTTTCCTATTTTCCTTTCTTCATTAGTCTTCTTATCCATTCATCAGACTTTTCTCCATTCTTTTTCAGGTCCACATTTTAGCTCTGTTGTGTATGTCAGTATTAAATTTATGGTTAGACTAAGTTCTGCCGATTTCATGTTGTTGAATAGAATTCAACTAACTAACTTTTGTATCTGGTGTATATGATGCATTGGGTTGCTGGTCTGTAGGGAGATTTCTGCAATACGATTGATGCGCTGTCACGCATTGCTGTCCATTCTCGACAGCCACCAGATGGGTCAGTTTTTATAACAAACGATGTGATATTCGTTAGCATTTCACAAAATGTTAAATGCTTAAAAGATAATATGTATGCTTGCACCTTATTTGTTTCATTTTATATGCCACTGGAATATAAAAATGCATGTCTTACACTGTTTTAAATTTTTTATTTGAAATCTTGTCATAAACATTTTGTAGCTAGTTAATACTATTGTATTTAGTAAATTTCTGTGTTCTGTGTTAGTAAACTTCATTTCCTGCATACTGCATTACTGATATGTTTCTGCAGAACAGTCGCTGAAGTTGATTGAAGTGTGACCTTGAAATGCAGGCTGGCGTCCCTGTTGGAGGCTCTGCGACAAAATACAGAAGGTTCGCTGATAGATCGTGTTGGAATCGCTCCACCACCGATGATGCATTCTGGTATCATACAAGCTCGGGAGTTTGACGATCCGCCCGGCTTGCATGAGAAGACCGAGTACCTACTGCGTGAATGGGTCAACCTCTACCACTCGCCAGCTGCTGGCCTCGACAGCACGAAAGCCTTCTCATCGTTCGTAGCTCAGGTCTGATATGATGCTTCTTGATGTCTTGTACGCTGTACGTGCCTATAAGGTTAAAGGTCGTGTACAGCTCTATGGAAAACCCATCGCAGAGCTATGGAGCGTCACCTGCCATATGGGATCACACAGTGTTACCTGCTACCTGACACAGGTGGACGCACCCCGCCTTAACCCCAGCCAGACAATCCAGTACTCAATCAGTTTATCTACCCCGGAGGAATGGAAGGCTGATATCCCAGAAGTATGGTACTCTCGCCAAACTCTTGGTTGAATAAAAATTGAAAGTTTCAACTTAACACGTTAATAAATTAACATGTGTTTAAAAAATTAACACACATATGCAAATTTATTGAATTCTGTGAAGCAGGAGTTCCAATATTCCATTAAACCACGTTCAAAACCGCAGTTATTTGATGATAGAATAATATTCAAGTAATTAGAAATTGTTTTGTTGCCATTTTGTCACTGCTGTCAGTCTTGTGGTCCAGTAATCGTCTCAATGTAGTCTACCTACAGTATCAGCATAATTAATGATGCGTTATTAACATGTTAACGCATGTGTTAAAAAATTAATGCAATGCATTAGCGCATTTAAAAAATTAACACTTTGTGAACTCTAGTAATTACATATGCTAAATGTTGCTTGCCAGTTCTTGTCATAGCAAGAATATGCATTTACAGCATATGTGGTCAATCAGTTAATTTTTAAAAATAACCTCTTACAGAAATTAGCAGTGGTTTATAATCTTAGAGGTAAACATGCAAAAAAAACTGACTACGTAAAATGAGAAAGGAGAAAATTAAAAGTCGTCTAAAAATGCTTGCTTGATCGGCAATGTTTCAAGGTTCTGTCCTGAAAGCTGCAGTTGTGTGATTACCCTTCAGATGCATCTGCACGGCATTCTCAAGACGGACGACCTGATAACACGGTTCTTCCGGCTGTGCACGGAGATGTGTGTTGATCTGTGCTATCGGGCACTGTCTGAGCCAAGCCAGGTGATGACCCGTGTCCGTGTCCAGTGCTTCCACACTCTTGATGCTTTTGTGCGCCTCATCCAGCTACTGCTGCGGCATTCTGGTGATACCAGCAACACCAATACAAAGATCAACCTGCTCAACAAAGTATGACGTTCTGCCATTTGTAGCTTTGCGACATAACTTTGGCCGTAAAGACATTAGTTGATGTTACTTTTTGACTTAGACTTTCACTGAGCTATTTTGCTGAGCTAAAGTTCAGTCTGTGTACATTCTTTGGCCAAAAAGTGAAGTCATTTCACGGAGTCTTTTGTTGTGGGGAAGTTTTCTGTCTGCGAAAAAGCTCAGCACAACTCCATAACTCCAAAAGTATGGTTTGAGTACATGTACTTAGGTCGAAGGTTAGTTGAACTTTGTTTTCAGCAGAGACTTCAGCGTTCGGCTTTAAGTTTTGTTCAGTGAATTGGCTTAGTGAAAGCCTAAATCAGAAAACGAAGTCACACATTGTGTCAGTCAAAGCATGAGATGCATGATAGCCGATGAAAAAGTCTGAAAGTATGTGGACCTGTAAATGTGTTTGTTCTTACGATGAGTACTTATCACGAGTGCTTACTGTGTCTAGATGGAATTAGCTAAACATAAACAAAGCCAGCCATTGCAGCTGGCTTTGTCCAGAAACATTGCTGTCCAAGACCTGATGTTTGCACATTGTGCTAAAATTATTTCACATTAGGGTTATTTCCATACATTTACAAACGTCCTCATTTAGAAAATTTCTTAAATTGTAACGAAGTAGTTGCGGACTAGTGTAGTGGCTACATGTTTGTCAAACATGTGCAGGCCAGGATGTGCTTAGAAATACATTTATAAACTCGAATAGTCTGGACACTTGTGTGAAATGTGAAGAGAAGCAGTTTATCTGTCGTTAGTCCTGGCCATGATCGTGAATAAGTGACTGAAGAGTAGCCTCGATTATGGGCCGATAATCAAATTAGTCAGTATGAGCCAATTTGCCGATAATCTGTACCAGCCAGTTGTCAGTCTGCATGATCTGGCACTGCTGACCATCAACCAATTTCATACTGTTTGCTGTTAGTGTACTGCTCAAGAGTTAGTTTTAAAATAGTTCAAGATTTTATAGTACAAGACTTCTTCTTCTTATGGTGTACTCTTCCAGAGCGTAGCCGTGTCCACGATGTGGCGCCAGTCCGCCCGCCCGGAAGCTTTTCTCCATGCAGAAGAAAGACCAATGTTCAGAGGTCTCAGGTCTGCCTCCACCGAACGTAACCAGGTGTGACTGGGTCTCCCTGCGGGCCTTCTCCAATCCGGAGGAGGCTTGCGTATAGCGGCAGCAATGGCACGATGGTGATCTTCGTCAGGAGAGCTGCGGGCGATGTGACCGAAGAAACGGAGCCGTCTGCTTGTAACTATGCTGGAGAGTGGCTGGCAATTCGAGCGGGACCGGACTTCATCATTGGTTATGTGGTGGGTGTATGGGATCCTCAGAATCTTGCGTAACGCCCACATATCAAACGCATCCAGACGGGCGCACAAGTATTTCGTAGTGGTCCACGTTTCACACCCATACAACATGACTGGCACAATGTAGGTCTGATAGAGACGGATTTTAGTATCCAGTCTGATGCCTGATTTCCAAATTCTTTTTTCCAGCTGTTGCATGCAGGTCTGCGCCAGTCCTATCCGGCGAAGGATTTCGCCTCTGCTGCCACCAGAGGAGTCAATCATACTGCCCAGATAGACGAATGAATCGACCACCTCAAGTCCATCTGCCACCTGGACTGTTGGGCATGGAGCTGGATTGCCAAATTGGATAATCTTGGTTTTGGACCAATTAATCTAATCAATTAATACAAGACTGCAGACCATTAATAATTCAACTTAAAATCGGTCGGAAAATGTCTGCAATGCTTTTGTTTCTTGTAGAAGTGGGTGCATGTCATTTTTTTCTTCCAGTCAGCAACTGTTGGGAATAAGTAAGTAACTAAGTAAAGTGTAAAATTGTAAATTCATATAGTGCATACTCAAAAAAAAAATCTCTAATGCATTAACCCTCTGTCCTCCAATAGGCAGCATTATGAGATTGATGACTGTGTCTGGAGAATAACAGGGAAGATTATTAGAACTACTATTACCATTACATATGCACAGTTATAATCGGCAGTTCTTACAATTTTAAGTTTTGATCGTTGTTGTGTTTTGTGTTACGTATTAGATTTTTTTGTAAAGGTTTAACTTACTCTTTCATTATTGTAAAGGTTAAACTTTGTGTTTTTTTATTATGTCTAAGTGCATTGCCTGCAAAGGCCATCCTCATAATGATATACTGTGTTGGTATACTGTCACTCACTGCAATGCATTACACTTTGACACTTTGGCACTTAGACCAACCAACTACACTGTGTCTCAAAAAAAACATCCTTGACATTTTTGACTGTAACTTTAAAACCAATTATCAGATTTTGATAATTTTTGGTACGAATATTCCTGACACAACTTGCCATCAAATGACTATTTAGTTGCCCACCTCACCCAACGTTTGTTTCTGCACCACCTAGGGAAATCAGATCAAACAAAATATGTGTTGAAATAAACAGAAAACCTGAAAAAACATCCCCGGCATTATCGATCGTAACTTGAAGAAAGATTAGCAGATTTTAATAATTTTTGGCAGAAATATTTCTGATACCACTGGCTATTAAATAAGTGTTTTAGTTTCCACCTCACCCATCGTCTGCATTTGCACTACCTGGGGAAATCAGCTCAAACATAATATGTGTTAAAATGAATGAAAAACGTCGATAAATTGAATTTTATTTTAATCTGTGGGCCCCAACAACTCCTCTGTTAAAAGTTTTGACTGTCATGCAGCAGTGTGTCTATCAGGTAAAGTTCAGGAATGTTTGTGAAGTCAAGAAGCGACTGGTACAGCCTGGATTGTTCTGGAGCAGAACATTATCGATACTGATGTCAATGAATGGAGAAAGCATCTCCTTGCCTGTGTTCGCATAGTGGGCCAGCACTTTAAGCATTTTTACTGCATGCAGTTAAAAAATGGACAACTGGATGAAATGTCAGCCAAAGCGTCAGAAATGTGAACAAAATGTGTTTTTACACATTATGTTCATTAAGCAATCATATCACATTGGATAAAAAAAGTGATATTTCGATGGTTGTGTTTTCCCGAGATAGTGCAGAAACAAACGTTAGGCGAGGTGGGAAAATAAATGGTCATTTAATGGAAAGTTGTATCAGGAACATTTGTACCAAAAATTATCAAAATCTGATCATTGGTTTTCAATTTACAGTCAAAAATGTAGGGGATGTTTTTTTGAGTCACAGTGTAGTAATCAGTACATCTGTAGTGGAGAATGATAATTGTTGGTTGGTGTGTGTGATAGGTGTTAGGCATTGTTGCTGGAGTACTGCTGCAGGACCATGACGTCCGTCACACAGACTTCCAACAACTACCTTATCACCGCATCTTCATCATGCTCTTCATTGAACTCAATGCTCCTGAGCAGGTCCTCGAGAGCATCAACTTCGAAGTCCTGCAGTCGTTCTGGTACAGACATTGCGATGATTTCAACGTTGTCATTTTTGTCATATATTCGTCTAAGTAAGATTGTGAAATGGCAGCCATATGCTGTCTCTGTACAAGAATATGATTGATGTAACATGTTTTTCGTAGTGTATTTGCAAATTCTGTAAAGAACTATCTGTTATTAATTATTAAGTTAATATTTCTCATGTTTAATGTGGCATGAGTATTTTTGGGCATTGTTTGTGCTTGTAGTAATGTTTTGCATATTCTTCAGCCCGCAAAGGCTCCGGGCTTTGCATATGCTTGGTTGGAACTCGTTTCTCATCGGATCTTTGTTGGCCGAGTGCTTGCCGTGACACCTCAGCAGAGAGTAAGTGCTGCTTGCTGCCTTTCTCTATTTGTTTTAAACTAAACAACATTTGCCTTTATGGATCAGGCTTAACAAAAATACAGATTATTTTTACCATAGCTTGCTTAAAGCTGATGGAGCAGTGTGTAGGCATTTAAAATGTCTTTCGTTGTCATTCAAGAAAGAAATAGCAGAAATGACTGGATGTTAGCATGAAGAAGAAATTTTGAAAGGAAGTTTGTCAAGTGAAGCTACAGTGAAACATTTAATGACTTGTTATTGGCCTGACTGTTCGAATTGGTTGAGCTAAGAATAGACTAAGTTTGTGGCTTGATGCTGACAGTTTTTCATCATTTGTTGACATTCTGTGTTTTTTTTAGTGCACGTTATCTCCAGATTGCAAAGCTTTTGTCGAAACCTTTGTGGATTACCTTAGCGGGTTTTTCCGATAGTTTTCTTTCCCGGCACTTTGCCAAGCATGGCGTAGCAATGAAGGTATTGTGATATATTTATACATTTATTTATGTATTATGTATTTATTTATTAATTAATGTATTTATGATACATTATGATATATTTAGCTCTGTTAAATTTTCGTTGCTGTTTGCGCCATTTGCAGTCGCATGCGTGTGCTTGTGCTGTAGGCTTGGGGAATGTATGCAACTCTGCTGATTGACTTGTTCAAGTTTCTGGCACCGTTTCTCAGAAATGCTGAGCTTACCAAGCCTGCGCAGCTTCTGTACAAGGTTATACACTTAGGGCGCGTTGCACCAACGTCGTTCATGATCTCGGTTCAGCTGAACCTAGATCAAAAGTTGAACCAAGTTCATGCTGAATTACGTTGCACCAAGTTGAACTCTGATCAGCTGATCCCGTTCAGTTGAACGGCCGTGGTTATACCATAGACGACTCTGATTGGTCAACCAACCTCGGCCTACTGGCCAACTACAATGACGTCACAGTCACACGCAATGCTTACGAAACAATCCAGTACCGATTGGCAGTAATTTGTTCGAATTTTAAGCTTCCCTGAAGGTTTTTTGCGTCAACAGTTGCATTGATAAAGTTCCGAAGATACGCATTTTGTGTTCCAATAGATATTTGTTACGTCCATTGTCAAGATATATGTTTACCGTAGCTACAGCATAGCAACAGCGCATCGGCACTCTCGAATTCTGTTTGTTTATCCATTAATTAATTTATCCAGCAAAAAGACTGCAGAAAACAGATATAGCACAAATGTAACATATCTACATCACAAGTATAATTGAATTTAACGTCTTATAAATCGATACGAATGAGTTTTTGTTGCTGTGGTTAGGGTTCGATCCTGTTTACGGTAGCAGCGAGACATCGCAACAGAAAAATGCGATTTATTCATTTATTTGTTAATTTATCGAGCACAAAGAGAACATAAAACGAATATAGCAGAAATCTAACATATCCAGATCATCAGAATAGTTGCATTAAAAGTCTTATAATTCGATACTAGGAAGTTTTTTGGTCAGGATAAGATTCGAATTGGACAATTTTTGCAGCAATAGTATCACGGATAATATTTATTGCCTAGTGCGCATGCATAACCGCGAGTTGAACCGAGATCAAAATTTGATCAGTGGTCAGATGGCAGTTCAGAATTGAACGGAGATCAATGCTTGAACCGCTTTGGTGCAACGCAATTTACGGCTGAACTAGGTTCAAATTCAGATTTGACTCAAGTTCAAAGTTTAATGACGTTGGTGCAATGCGGCCTTAATGTTAATTGTTGCTTACTGAGCTTATTCCAGTTACATTCCTGATGCTACTTTTTTTAGCTTGTTCATGTGGCTGAAACTCAGGTTATTCATTGTGTTGTTGCATGCTGCTGGCCGGATAGTTCTTGAAGCATCTCTCCAATGGGTATTAAGTGAATATTGTTTTAACTAACAAAGTTCCTCCCTACGGGTGGGTCCACTCTGTTACCTAGCAACTCAACCCCCTGCAGGCTACCCGTAGATGGAAGTTGGGGCAAGGTGGGGTGCACTTACCTAAAGCCAAAGTACTCAACAAACACTGCAGTCGGGGTCCACGACCGTGGAACACAGAACACGCCAATTCAGTATGACAGACAAAGAGACAAACTTTTCGCACTTTTCAGTAAGATTCTTTGTATGCTGAGCGCTGACCTGGCAAAAATGTTGTTGAACTTTGTGTATGTTATTACATGATTGTTTACGGTAAAAAGCAGCTGCGTGGCATTATATATAATGTTGGTCTGATAACTGACTGCTGTTACATATGCCTTGTTATTCAAGTCTGTAGTCTAGTCAGAGATGTAGCCTGTCTGGTGTGCAGTGTCTGGTGTGAAGAAGCTATGTCGGGTTGGTTTGTGCAGGGCACTATGCGCGTGCTGCTTGTTCTGTTGCACGACTTCCCAGAGTTCCTGTGTGACTACCACTATGCTTTCTGCGACGTCATTCCGCCCAACTGCATCCAAGTGCGCAACCTCGTCCTCAGCGCGTTCCCGCGTAACATGCGACTGCCCGATCCGTTCACGCCAAACCTGAAGGTCGACATGCTGCCGGAGATCACGCATGCGCCACGTGTGATGTCAAACTTTGTCAGCTTCATCCAGCCGCAGTCGTTCAAAAAGGTTAACTTTGCTGCATCTTACTCTTGTATTTTCGAACTGCACTGTCTCTGTTCTCTGGCAAATAAGCCAGTCTAGTAAGAAATATAAGTAAGCGTTAGCAGCCAAAGTTAGCACTTCTAATAATCTGCTCAGATTGCTGGCTGGATCATCATGGGGAGCGTCTGCTA